>Ga0209164_1000366_pt1 | contig 117660 bp, 118 predicted proteins | sample MTBNYHSulfiMetaG_FD_187458 | JGI IMG/M metagenome (GOLD analysis project Ga0209164, IMG submission 187458) | Enrichment culture microbial communities from rom New York Harbor, USA that are MTBE-degrading - MTBE-NYH (New York Harbor Sulfidogenic)... | ecosystem: Environmental > Aquatic > Marine...
CCCTGCCTGAGATGAAAAAGGTATCGCCCGGTGCTGCCTCTTCAGTGGCAAAAGACCCATCAGGGAAGGACAGATGAAATACTGCTGCAATGACTGCTGCGAGCATACAGAAACAGATCCGTTTCATGCCAGCCTCCATAATAAATTTAGTTGCATTTTGAATGCTCAGCCATTCAACTATTCAACTTTTAATTCTGATTTAACTCCGCCAATGACTACATATGATTCGGCAGGCCATATGTAATTGCCGTCGGGTGCGTGTATTTGGATACCGGTGAGCATGGCATAATCACTCTTTGAAGTATCAACAACTTTCCCGATAGCAAGTTCAAGGTCTTCCTGTATGACCTTGCGGGCGATATGTGTAAGCTCAAGAAGACTCGGGATATCGCCATAGCTTATTTCCTTTATGAGTCTTCTTTTCAAGATACTCTCTTCGATGTCTTCTTCATCAAGTTTAATATGAAGCTTGCCCGTGTAAAGTTCATCAAGAAACAGACAGAGCGCTCCGCAGGCGCTTGAGAATTCCTTGATCCCCTTCCTCTTGCAGAAACCGGTCTTTCCGCCCTCATCGACCGCTATGTGGGGGATGACGTAGAATACATACCGCTCCCTGTCGTCAACTTTCGGCGCATGATGAATTGCCGCTTTCAACCCTGTTTTGCCTGCGGTGAACATACCGGCGAGACTCGAAAAATTAAATGCTTCTCCCCATATTTGTATTATATGGCTTCTAAGGGATTGAGAGATCTCATCCCGACAGACACAAACTGATGCAATACAGTTTTCATCCGTAAAACCGAATTTATTAAGGATATTGAAAGTATATTTGAAAAAATCAGCCTCTGTATACACGGGATCAAAATATTTCCTGAGTAATTCTTTAGATTCCATAAACCCTCCGGATTATTGATACGGAGAAACAGAGAACCAGTGACATGGTGAATGTAATCTCCATGCTCCGTATCTCCGTGTATCAAATTGATTTATTATTTCAACGTAATCGGCATTCCTAATAGTGGCCAGATTGTAAAAAGTGCAACTCCGAGCACTGCAATCAAAATAATGCTCAGAGGAATTCCGTGCATAAAAAATTCTCCTGTTGAAAACTGCTTTGATTCATAGGCAATCGCATTCGGGGCAGCGCCGATGAGGAGCAGAAACGGCATGCCGGCAGTTACCAGAGAAGCGTAGAGAATTACATCAGGCGCAACGCCGAGATACTTTGCGACAACCAGAGAAACAGGCAATGCAATGGCAATCGCGGCAACATTCATAATGAAGTTGGTCATAAGCAGGACAAAGGTCGCGATGCTTAGAACAAATATAAACCACGGAGCCTTCTGGAACATGACCAGCCAGTTGACAGCCATCCACTCGGCTGCCCCCGTCTTCCAGAGACAGAACCCGATGCTCATTGCGCCGCTGAAGAGAAGAATGATATTCCATGGGATATCCTCAAGTTCCTTGACGGTTAGAACCCGGAAAATGAAGAAGATGAGTGTTGAAACGAGCATGATTGAAGCCCTGTCTAACTGTTTCAACGCAGGGATAAATGACTGTAATACCATCACCGTGACGACCCCGAGGACGCAAATGATCACGAACTTTTCATTCCTTGTCATCGGCCCGAGCTCACTTGATAACTTTTTCACTCTTTCTTTGAGACCGGATATGACCTTTTTTTCCGGTTTGAGGAATATCATGAGATAGCCCCAAATAATGAACACCATGATCCAGCCAATAAGGAACATGTATTTGGTGATCTCAAAAAAGCCAATGTCCACTCCGGTGAATTCCTTGAACATTCCTGCAGCAGCAGGGGCGCGTGCTGAGCCGAGTATGGTAACGATACTCCCGGCGCCCGCTGCATATGCCATCCCGATAAAAAGGGCCTTTCCGAACTTGGTTGACCTATTGCCCTCTCCATAAAGCGCATAGATTGCCAGCAGAATCGGAAACACGGTAGCTGCTGCTGCTGTATGGGCCATTAAATGTGAGAGACCCGCAGTTACAATGAGCGCTCCCAATAAGATCAGGCTCGTTTTTTCACCAACGATTTCAAGCATCTTGTAGGCAAGACGTTTTGTCAGTCCTGATTTTGTAAATGCCAGGCCGACTACTACAGAACCGAAAATGAACATAACCGATGGGTCCATGAAATCCCTGAATGCATCTTTGGCAGTGCGGATTGCAAATAAAGCCTGAAATACGCCGATAGCAAGGGAGGTCACTCCAATGGGTATGACCTCAAAAACCCACCATGTGCCTGCAAGCAAAAATAGTGCTATGGCTCCTTTGCCTTCAGGCGACAGAGTGAAATGCTTACCGGCAGGGTCTATCGCATCCGGCCACGCCGGCATATAGTAAATCGAAAAGAAAAGGCCCAGTCCAATAAGAATGAATAGCACCCTTTTCCACTCGAATTTCGATTTTGCCTCGGCAACAACTATTTCGGGAGGCGGCTCGGGCAAACCTTCTGTTCTTTTTTTCTGTTTATCTGCCATGTCCCTTTCCCCCTATTCCTTCAGTACTGAATCGGATATGGAATCAAATACCTCGATCATCCGCACCAGTCCTACAAATTTCTTTTTGTTCTCCAGCACAGGAAGCAGGATCAGATCATGTCTGAGCATAAGATAGGCCGCCTTGGTAACGGGGTTGGCGGGTTCGACGAAATATTTGGCGGGTGCCATGACCTCGCTTACCGGCTTCTCCGCAAGTTCTCTGGAACTCTCGGCGAACATATTGTCCCAGAGCAGGGAGAGACCTGTTTCATCTTCAGCAGGGACCTGGGCTTTGCCGGTGGGTTTTAGAAACTGTGGCTCCAGTCCCATGAGGATATCCTTTAGCGTCAAGGTCCCCATGAGATTATACTTTTCGTCGAAGACCAGCACTGCCATCGGGTCCATGTACTTCTTGGTGCTCAGGAAAGAAACCTTCACGATCCTGATAGCCTGGCTGAGTGAGAACCAATAGGGCACGTGAGGATACTCGAAAATGCCTATCATTACATCCTTTACTGTTTTGCCGTCTGACATAACCCCTCCTTCTCAAATAATGTAGAAAAAGTCTATTGCTTAACTAATTTTACGATCCGGGCATATGAACCCTGCGAACCGCAGGATTTCAACACTTGATGCAAATCCAAATCCTCATGCGACTTTTCTTTCAAGCTCCATCAGGAATTTAAATCTATCGGTCCTTTTAATGGAACGCGTATACATTATCAGAGTTTCCCCAGAATAAAAATACTGATTTAAAAGGATTACCGGAGAGGCTTCCGGCAGCCCGATGAAACTCGATTCATCGGCATTCAGATAGGTGATCTCCACATAATTTTTCACCCTGGTGATCTTTATGCCATACTTTTTTTCGAAGAGATCGAACACGGATTGCTGACGGAGGTCTTCTTCCAAGAGGAGGGGGCAGATATGGTAGGGGATGTAGGATTCCTGGAGCAAGACAGGCTCACTGTCGATGAAGCGGAGCCGCTTAATATAAATGACGTGTTTATCCTTCGCGATGTCGAGCTTACTGTCGAGGTCGTCTACGGGCATCATGACGGTTCGCGCGAGGACATTGGTGTCAAAGTCAAGGCCTTCTTCAAAGAGCAGTTCCCTGAAATTGGTGAGCATGGTGAGGCCTTCCGAGACCATGCTTCTGAAGATAAAGGTGCCTTTTCCCTGCTGACGTTTCAGGTACCCTTGCCGGACGAGCTCAAGGACAGCAGTTCTGACGGTAGCCCTGCTGACATTGAAGGTCTTGCATAGTTCCTCCTCAGTAGGGATCTGGGAACCCACAGGCCACTCGCTGTTCTCGATCTTTTTCTTCAGGATTTCATAAAGCTGAAGATATAGCTTTTGATGATCTTCCCTATCTATCAATTCCATGATGTAATAAGGTTATAATGATAGTACTAAATTATATACAAACAAAAAAAGTATAATGATATCAATTGAACTTGTCAAGTGTTTTTTAAAAGGGTATAATTATCCATGTCTATTTTTTCGAAGTTTTTCAGGAAATCTTCCGAAGTTAAAGAGCAGACGAGTCTTCCTGCAGAGGCAATGAGAGCGAAGTACCAGGCATTTCAGAAACTCCTTTCAACCAATAATAAAGTCCTTGAACTTATGGCTGATATGGAAGAGAAGCTCTCCGGCGAATATTTGTTCGATATGCATTACATCAAGACGAACATCCGTCTTATCGGATACGAGGTTCGAAAAATCATAGAAAATCTGAACGACCTCTCTGACAGTGAATTTCCGCAATTCATAAGAATACATGACGATATCAGCGGGGAGATTGAGAATATCCTGGAATATAGAATGGAGATACCTGTCAGTGATCTGACTATCCCGCTTGAAAGTCTGACCAGTGAATCGGTAGGTATGGCCGGAGGGAAAAATGCTCATTTGGGCGAGGTGAAGAACAGTCTTCGTCTTCCTACGCCCGAGGGATTCGCCGTCAGCTCCTATTCATTTATTAAATTCATGAACCATAACAAGCTCTTCGAAAGGATCACAGAGGGGCTGTCGTCATTGAAAGTCGATAATCTGGAAGAACTTAACAGGGCGAGCGGAGAGGTCTGTGAGGCGGTAATGAATGGTGATGTCCCGTATGAATTGGAAGAGGCCATTCAGACTTCTTATGAAAAGCTCTGCAAGAAGGTGGGTAAAGAGGCGACGGTGTCGGTAAGAAGCAGCGCTATAAGGGAGGACAGCGAATTCAGTTTTGCCGGACAATATGCGACATTTCTCAATGTTCCGGGAGATAAAATCATTCAAAAGTACAAAGAGGTTGTTGCAAGTCTGTTTACGCCGCGCGCCATTTTTTACTCGAAGACAAAGGGTTTCTCAGAGGAAGAAATGGTTATGTCTGTCGGCGTTCTAAGTATGGTGGACGCTGCTGCAGCGGGCGTTACGTATACAAGAGACCCGAATGATCCGGACTCGGGTCATATTTTGATAAACGCTATTCACGGGCTTGGCAAATGGGTAGTAGATGGTTCTGTTACTCCTGATTCCTATACTGTTTCAAGGCAACAGAAGGGAATGATTATAAGCAAGACCATAGCCGATCAGGAAAAAATGCTTATATGCAATTCGAACGGCGAACTGAATGAAGTTGCAGTTCCGAAAGACAGGCGGGGAAAGCAGTGCCTGTCCGACGAACAAGTGGTGATGTTGGCGGACTTTGCGATTGCTCTGGAAAATCATTATGGTCTCCCCCAGGATATAGAATGGGGCATCGACAGAGAAGGTAATATTTACATTTTACAATCGCGTCCTCTCAGTGTATCCTTTCAGGGTTCAGCGTCGCAAGCTTGTATTCCCACCCGGATCAGGGGATATAACGTCATCCTCGATAAAGGAGTTATTGCCTGCAAGGGCGTCGGTTTCGGCAAGGCATTCATTCTTAAGGATGAGGAAAGTCTGAATGATTTTCCTGAAGGCGCCGTGCTTGTGGCCCGGCATACTTCGCCGAAGTATGTGACTGTCATGAATAAGGCATCCGCAATTGTTACCGATGTGGGCAGCGCCACCGGGCATATGGCTTCTCTGTCAAGGGAGTACCAGATCCCGACTATTCTTGATACGGAGATTTCAACCGGTATACTCAGGGATGGACAGGAGATAACTGTTGATGCCATTAACTGTAATATTTACGAGGGTAAGGTCAGCGAACTCATCGAGTATGCCCTCAAAAAGAAGGAACCTTTCAAAGATACCCATTTATTTAAAACACTCGATAAAGTCCTGAAATGGATAGTTCCTCTTAACTTAACAGATCCTGAAAGCGCAAACTTCCAGCCCGAATACTGCAGGACCTACCATGATATAATACGTTTTTCTCACGAGGTTGCGATGCGGGAGATGTTCAATATCGGCGAGGATCAGGATATTCACAGGGCGGTCGCTGTCGATCTCTCCGCAGGTATCCCTGTCGATGTCTGCATGCTGAATATCGACGGCGGTTTGAGAGAGAATGTTAAAAAGGCTGTTCCTGAAGATGTCCTCTCCATCCCTTTTCTGGCGCTGCTTAGAGGAATGAAGAGCATGAAGTGGCCCGGTCCTCCGCCTGTGGACGCTAAGGGATTTTTGGGGATGCTCGCGCATTCAGCTTCTGTGCCGGAAGAGCAGCTGAAGGATACCGCGAAGAAGAGTTTTGCCGTTGTATCGGAAAACTATATGAATTTCAGCATACGGCTTGGTTATCATTTCTCAATGATTGAGGCTTATGCAGGAGACAATATAAACGACAACTACATAAAATTCTTTTTTAAAGGCGGCGGTGCTTCTATCGATAGGCGACTGAGGAGGCTGAGGCTTATAAAGGAAATACTCAAAGAGATGGATTTCAGGGTAAATGTCACAGAGGATGTAATGAATGCCGCCCTTATGAAATACAAACGATCGGCAATCGAGGAAAAATTAACGATAATGGGCAAGCTGACTGCATATACGAAGCAGCTCGACATGGCCATGTTTAACGACGCTGTAACGGACATGTACATCGAACAGTTTGTCAAAGAGCATATCCGCGCTCCAAAACAGGCATGATTGCATTTTTTTACCGTTAATAATATTCCTCGGCATCCGTAACCTTTCTCCTTCCCGTTTTTCTGATTATTCGTTTAATCCTTTTTCCTTCTTCAATTGTTCTTTAAGCATTTTATTTTCCCTCTGTACCTTCAGCCATTTCATGGCTTTGTCAATAGTAAAGAGAATCTGTTCTTTTCTGAACGGTTTTGTAATAAAATCAAACCCCCCTTTCTGCATGGCTTCAGCCGCGGATTCTACCGTTCCGTACGCGGTGATAATGATAATCGGGATATCTTCGTCGACCTGCTTTATTGCGCCGATGAGATCGATGCCGTCAAGCCCGGGCATTTTCAGGTCTGAGATCACAAGATCAAAGCCGCCCTTCTTTGCCAGTTCAAGCGCCTCCAGGGGATTGTTGGTAGTTGTAATGTCATACGGTGTCTTTTCTTTTAGGATCATACTTAAGAGCTTCAGCATATCCGGTTCATCATCAACGATTAGTATCTTTTCCGCCATATTTTCCTCCTTATTCATTTATTTTTATCAGCGTTTTCCACAGCCGGAAACATTATGATAAAAGTGGTGCCCGTTTCCTCCGACTCCTCCTTTGTTTTTGTTTCAAAAGTAATCGCCCCTCCGTGTTTTGTTACGATTCCGTAGGAGACCGACAGCCCGAGGCCTGTGCCCTTGCCGACATCCTTTGTAGTGAAAAGAGGATCGAATATCCTGTTACGGTGTTCTCTTTTTATGCCGTGTCCAGTATCGGCGATACTGACTTCAACAGTGTCATTATTTAACGACCTGGTTATGATGGTCAAAACTCCCCCTCCCTGCATGGCGTGAATGGCATTATTAATAATATTGAAAAAAACCTGCTGCAGTTCTCCCGAATCAGCCTTAACCACCGGCAGGTCATCCTCCATCTGCTGCTTTACCGAGATCTTGTTCAAAAGCAATGTATTATTCATAACCGCCAATACCGTCTGTATATTTTTATTAACGTCAATGATTTCTTCTTTATGCTCTTTGTGCCGTGCGAAATTCAAAAGGTTTTCAACCACCCTCTTGGCATTGAGACCCTGCTTCTCTATGGTTTTCAGCATGTCATATTCCTGCGACTCGGGAGGATATTTTTCCAAAAGGATATCGGTAAATCCGAGAATGACACCCAGCGGGTTATTGATTTCATGCGCCACGCCGGCAGCCAGTGTTCCCATGGACGCGAGTTTTTCCGTATAATAACTGTGCTCCTCCATTTGTTTTCTTTCGGTGATATCTCTTGACAGACCCAGAACCGCGTAAATATTACCCGTCTCATCAAAGAGTCTTCTGAATTTCGTATTAAACCACAGTTGGCGTTCTCCTATAATAACCATGTGGGTGATCTGTTTACTTTCCATAGTGTCGAATACCTTATGGATCATCAGGAGCAGGACCTCGGCACTCGGCCATGAAAAGAATTCCGAAAGGTTATGACCGATCATATCTTCTTCCTGCCGGCTAAAAAAATGGGCGCCATATTTATTTATTGAGAGAAAGTTTCCGTTGTAATCCACAGTAAAAATGAGGTCCTCCGCATTTTCAACAAGGGACTTGTACCGCTGTTCGGATTTCTTGAGTGCAATGGTTTTCTTTGCAACTTCCTGCTCCATGATATTCGACCAGCTTAGTATCATAAAATTGATGAACAGACCGCCGAAAAGAATCACGAAGATGATGATTGCCTGAAGAGAAAATTGCCGGACATTGATCGAATGGATCGCCCCTTCTACTTCGCTGACAGGAGCTACGACAGCCACGGACCAGATATTTCCGGTGTTCGATTCGTCCAGCCTGATCGGCGTATAGGCAATCAGTTTTTTTATCTCTCCCTCTATGCCTCTGTGCCAGCCGGAGATATACCAGCTTGTTCCCTCCTGACCTTTCAACATTTTCTCCTTCTGAATCTCGTTGATCCTTGCGAAGGATATTGAAGGTTTTTTCCCTTTTCGCGCTTCAAAAGCATTTTGGCCGATGAATGCCTTTTCCTGATGATAAAGAAAAGTGCCTTTTTCATCTATAACCCATGCATATCCTGTTTTTCCGGAACGAATCTCTTTGGTAATCTTTTCTATCAACCGGTTTGTATCAACAGCGAAGACCAGAACCCCGGAGAATTCATTAAGCGCTACAGGATGTGACTCATCTACAGAAACCTGCCAGACGGGTATAATCATTTTCATGACAGGTTTCTGATATTGATGATTATGCGGCACAGGAAGGACGCTTGTGAACAGCATATTGCCCTTATTCTCTTCGCCCCGCGCCCATTCGAGATATTGCATATCTTCGGAGTTTATTTTTTCAGGTCTGCATTTGTAGTTGTCCAGCACATGGTAAGTCTTTTGCATCTTATTCTCGATAAAACATATTTCTAATGTACCTTCGTGCTTAATGCTCGAAAACGTAATCTCCATCCTGTTCACCATGGAGGGTAATTCGCTGTACTGTATTGAAGGGGATAAACTCAGGAGCTGCAATTCTCTTTTGAGAATGTTCAGGCTGTTCTCAATCTGACGGGCGGCATGCCGCGCGAGGACTAGTTGCTGCTGATTGAAATCTCCAGTTACAACTTCTTTTATCTTTCTGGATGACGCCCAGCCGAGTATGAGTACGGCGCCTAAAAGCAAGGCCATCAGAATACCGACTAAAGCCTTGAAGTATTTGATATTGAACGGATGGTATTTTTCGACTAAAGAAACGAATATACGACTTAAATTCTGTAGAGGAGATATTTTCTTTGCCAATTATTCTCCTGTCTGAATGTCCAATGCTCTGATTTTTACAATAGCAGATTATCCGTAAAAAGTTAAGGGGTAAAGAGGTGAATCGCGGAAATTAGGGTCGAATGCCGTAGATTAAAACCATAAGTGTCCACAAAATTTAGAAGAAGCTGAAAACCGCAATTAATAAAGTCTTGACAGACATCAAAACACTATATATTATTAACTACAACAGTAGACAATAATGAAATCGACGGTATCTCAACTTATGGCACTCGGCCTTTCCGGATACGAGGCGAAGGCATATCTTTGCCTTTTGAGGGAGAGCCCTTGTACTGCATATGAGGTCGGCAAGGCTTCGGGGGTCCCTACTTCAAAAATTTATGAAGTTTTGAGCCGGCTCCTTGAGAAAGATGTAGTCTCGATAATCGACACTGAAAAGACAAAAAAATACATCCCTCTTGAGCCGGCGGATTTCCTGAACAGGTGCAGGAATACGGTTGATATGACAGTCAACTCTCTCGGGGGCAGGCTGCAGCGTATTCGGGGTGAACAGGAGAGTTCATCCATGTGGAGCATCAATGACTATGAATATCTTATCGATAAGGCGAAACGCATGATAGAAAATACGGCTGTAACCTTACTAATCTCCGTCTGGAAAGAGGAGTTTGAGCTCATAGAGGAGAAAGTCAGGGAGGCATTGCAGAGAAATGTTCAGACAGTCATTGTTCATTTCGGACCGACAAAGGCAAGGGTCGGCCAAGTTTATCAGCACCCGATCGATGAGACCGTCTATCGGGAAAAAAACCAAAAGGGGCTGCTCATTGTTGCCGATTCAAAAGAGGTCCTGATGGGAACAATATTTAAATTCGGAAAGATCGAAGGTGCATGGAGCAGGAATAAGAGCTTCGCGACACTCGCAGAAGACTATATCAAACACGATGTGTATATCATAAAGATCATTAAAAGGTATGACAGGCTGCTTCAGGAGCGGTTCGGCAGCAGATACGCAAAGCTACGGGACGTATTCAAGGACGAGGAGGTCGTATGAAAAACTCCGGCTCAGAAGATAAGGACTTTTGATACCCGAGCATGCAAACCGGATAAGCAAGAGGAAAGCTTACCGCAATCCTGTGGGAGTGGTGAGGCCGAGGCCGTACTTTTTCATCTTGTACCCTATCTGCCTTGGGGTAAGGCCGATTACCCGCGCTGCTTTTGCCTGAACCCAGCCAGTCCGTTCAAGGGCATCGATAATGCTCGATTTCTCTATGTCTTCAATGCCGGCCTTAAGGGATTCTTTCTGCAGCATCTCTCCGCGTGAAGGCAGCTTCAGGTTTATCGGGAGGTCCTGCGACCTGATGATATCGTTGCCCGACATTACAACGAGCCTTTCTATGGTGTTTTCGAGTTCTCTTACATTGCCGGGCCAGTTGTAATCCACCAATACCCTGAGTGCCCCGGGAGATATCGTTATGTCTTTCCTGTTCTCCTCATTGAACCCTCGGAGGAAAAATTCAACCAGCAGGGGGATGTCTTCTTTGCGCTTTCTCAGAGCGGGCATGAATATCGGTACGACGTTAAGTCTGTAAAAAAGGTCTTCGCGGAATTTTCCTTTCGATACGAGTTCCTCAAGGTTTCTGCTCGTTGCAGCTATGAGCCTGACGTCGACTTTTATGGTTTTTTCTCCGCCGACACGCTCAAATTCCCTCTCCTGAAGAACGCGCAGAATTTTCGGCTGGAGGTTTATCGGGAGATCACCGACCTCATCGAGTAGGATTGTTCCGCCTCCGGCAAGTTCGAAGCGGCCTTTTCGCGAGAGGATTGCGCCGGTAAAAGCGCCTTTTTCATGGCCGAACAGCTCGGACTCGAGCAAACCCTCCGGGATTGAAGCACAGTTGAATTTAACGAACGGACCTTTTGCTCTCGGACTCATATAATGAATGGCTTTTGCTATCAGCTCTTTTCCCGTACCGCTTTCGCCGTAAAGTATGACGGTAGCCTTCGAATCCGAAACACGGTAGACTGCTTCAAAAACTTCCTGCATCCTGTCCGATGTGCCGATGATGTTCGGAAGGCTGTATTTGCCCTTCAACTGGAGTTTCAGGTTCTCTCGCTCCTGCTCGGAATCCTTGAAGTGCTTCCAGAGAACGGCATATTGTCCGATAATGGAGGCGACTATCTCCAGCACCCTGATGTCTTCATCGACAGTTATATCCTTGTCTCTGAACAGCTTGTCGGCGCTCAAGACTCCGATCGGTTCTCCTTTAAAAGTGATCGGGACACAGAGGAAAGAAATCCCGCTCTTCTGGATCCTCGAACCCGTCTTGTTCAGGAACAGCGGCTCTTCCCCGACGTTAGGTATGACCAGAGGAGCACCTTTTTCCAGCACTCTTCCTACAATCCCTTCGCCTATCCTGTATTTCCCCCGGGCGATCTGCTCCTTCGTGAGACCGTGGGCGGCAACGATCTTCAGTTCCTTCGAAAGACGGTCAAGGAGAAAAACCGAGCCCCTCTCCATTTCAAGGAAATCGCTGATTACCCGCATGGTCTTGAAAAGGTTTTTTTCGAGATCGAAGGAAGAGTTAAGCACTCTGCTTACTTCAAGGAGCGCGGAAAGGATGCGATTTTCTATTGCTAATGACTGAGTCATAATTTATTGGGTAATCTTCCCTAACCCCAAAAAGGGGGATGAAGGGGGATTTTATAGTAATCATCAAACATTATACGTTCTCCACCATCTCCCAAACGCCGCATGGACAAATGCCTGCACAGAAACCGCAGCCGATACACTTGTCATCGTCAACGACATATTCATACGAACCGTCTTCATGTTCAATCCTGCTGATGGCCCCCCAGTAACAGGTCGTTTCGCACATGTGACAATCGCGGCATGTGGCACAGGACATGCATTTGTTTGCCTCCTGTTCGGGTGTAAAGTCTCCCCGGCATGCATCGTAATATTCCGTCCTGATCCTTTCATAGGGTATTACCTGCCTGACCTCGGGCCAGCGCGGAGCGTGCATGAGCTGGTAGTGGACGGTGTCTGCAGTAATCCTTCCCTGTCCTATGGCGTTTGTGACAAGGCCCGGTCGTGTCGCATCTCCTATCGCGAACACTTTGACGTCCGATGTCTGGCCGATGTCATTGACGGCTATCCATCCCCTTTCAGTGTGAATACCCGGCGGAAGGAAGTCGAGTACCGGAACATCGCCGACCGACATTACCACGAGATCCGCATCCAGTGAGGTCCCGTCTTTAAAATAAAGTCTTCTTTCACCGTAATCATATCTCTCGGTGAATTTAGGGTAGAGTATCTGAGTGCCCTTTGCAACGGCAGTTTCCATTTCCTTGCCGAACGCCGCCGGTTTCTGTATATCCACGGCGATAACCGAGGCAGCGCCGCAGTTGTAGGCCTGTGAAGCCACGTCCATTCCGACATTGCCTGCGCCGATTATGACAATTTTTCTGTTGTTGAGATCCGGCAGGTTTCCGATATTGATTCCCCTGAGAAAATCATACGCCGACACTACGTGTTCCGACCCGGGAAATGGAAAGATTCTCGGCTTATGGGCCCCACATGCGACAACGACGATTTCGTGTTCTTTGTATATCTCCTCAAACCTATGCATGTCGATTTTCGCATTCAGGTGAACGGTCACGCCGATTTCCCTGAAACGCGAGAGCTCTTTCTGCAGCACTTCCTGCGGAAGGCGTTCTCTCGGGATGCAGAGTTCAAGCTTGCCGCCGAGTTTATCTGTTGCTTCATAGAGGTTGACTCTATGCCCTTTCAGTCCGAGCTGCCAGGCAGCGCTCAGACCTGCAGGCCCTCCGCCGATAACCGCTATTGAATGTCCGGTCGGATCGGCTTTTTGGGGAACCGGCAAGTTCAGAGCGAGTCTCCCGAGTCTGTCTATGCCGAGCGGGGCATCAAGTCGGCCCCTTGTGCAGCTCTGCATGCACAGGTTGGGACATATCTGACCGCATACCGTCGCAGGCAGAGGGCTGTATTGCAGAACCAGTTCCAGGGCTTCGTGAAGCTTCCCCTGCCTTATCAGGGATGCCCTCTTATGGGATGGGATATGGGTAGGGCAGGTATACGCGCACGGAGGAGAATATTTTTCATTTGCCCAGACAGGCTTGTTCCTCCGTTCTTTGCCGGTTGTTATGTACGGTAACAGTGTAAGTTCATGGTCCATGAAAGGGGCAAATATGCCGCCCCCCCCGACTTCTTTTTCCCAGACGCTCTTTCTGAAGTCAGAGGCGGATATCTTAAACCACCTCCTGGCCTTTTTTCCCTGGGGCGTATAAGCAATAAGTTTCTTCCAGTCGGCCGCTGAACGGGTAAGTTCTTCGAAAAACTGCGTCCTGTCAACCGCTTCGAGATAGGGCTTCATATTGGTTCTGAGCCATTCCCAGTCCTGCGGTGTCAGATCCAGCAGCATCACGTCTTTTTCTCTGTATCCCTGGATCGGTCCTCTGAAGTATATCGTTCCTCCAACCATACCTACACAGGGACGATAGCCGAGTACGTTATCCGGATTCCTCGAATTTACGCCGCAGACGACGGCTATGCCGCCTGCCTTGAATTCTGCGAACGAGTCGCCCACATTCCTGAAATACCACGACTGCGGCGGTTCGAATCGGGGGTTATGTTTTGTCATGGTATCGCATCGTGCGCCCCCGCTACCCTGTACATACAGAACCCCCTGCGCAGCGGCGTTGAATGCGCCGTTTGTGACATCTCCCAGGACCGTTATCTTCGCCCCGCAGTTGATCCATCCCACATCATCTGAGGCGCTTCCTTTTACGACGATTTCGGTGCCTTCCATCCCCATGCTCCCGAGTCTTTGTCCCGCGGGTCCGTCAACAGCGATCTTTATCGTCTCACCTCTCGGCCAGATCCTTCCGCCGATGCCGTGCTGACCGTCCGCGATTATGTGTAGTTCCCGTGCGCCGTCTCTGACTGCTTGCTGTATCTGCTCTTCAAGGATCCGGGACGAAACACGCTTACCATCGGCAATACCGTGAATGGTTAGGGATTGATAATGAGCAATCCCCCCGCTCCCCCCTTTTTCAAAGGAGGATATGGGCGGATTTGTTTTCTTCTTCCTGTATCCTGTCTGCTGTCTTCTGCCTACTGTCTTTTTAGCACGCATAACTGATTTCCAGCCTATCCGCTATCGCTTTGTCATCCACACTCAACCCGTCTGACATTCCGATGGGAAGTTCGGTGCTTCTGCCCATCGGCGCGAATATCTTCCTGAGTTCGACGTCCGCGGCCCTGAAGACTTCAACCACCCGTTCGGCTACTTTATCCGAATCGAGCCTCCTGTAAAGTTTCGGATCCTGTGTGGTAATGCCCCTCGGACACTTGCCGGTATTGCACAGGTTGCAGCGGTTGTATTCGTCGCCAAAGCAGTTTGCAGTTGCCTGCATCATGTATTTGCCGATCGAGACGGCTGATGCGCCGAGCATGATAAGGGCAGCGGCATTAGCCGCTAGGTTGCCTTTCTTCGCAACACCGCCTGCTGCGATAAGGGGCAACTCGTTCTGTTTCCCCTGCTTTACGAGATCGAGGTAACATTCCCTAAGGTTGGATGCTATGGGATGCCCCATCTTATCGATTGATACATTATATGCGGCGCCTGTACCCCCGTCCTCGCCGTCAATGGAAAGCGCTGCTGCATAAGGGTTTCTCGCAAGGTTGTTCAAGACTGCACGCGCTGTTTTGGTGCCAGAGATTTTCGGGTACACAGGTACCCTGAATCCCCATGCCATTGACATTGACTGTAGCATCTTTGCAACGGCTTCTTCTATGGAGTATTTAGTCTGGTGAGTAGGAGGCGATGCCAGGTCTACGAACTGGGGCACTCCACGGATGCTTGCGATAAGTTTCAGGACTTTCTGCGCCATCAGCAATCCGCCGTCGCCGGGCTTTGCGCCCTGACCGTATTTAATCTCGATAGCTGCGGGGTCTTCGACCATATGGGGGATTGAATGGATAATCTCGTCCCATCCAAAATATCCTGAAGCAATCTGGATGGTCATGTACTTTAAGAACCGTGATTTCAGAAGCCTGGGCGGCACTCCGCCTTCCCCTGTACACATCACTACCGGCAGGCCTTCCACTTCATTGAGATATGCGACCCCCATAGCAAGTCCTTCCCACATCGGAGGTGAAAGCGCGCCGACAGACATGCTTCCGATCATTATCGGGAATATCTCGCGCACCGGCGGAATGAACCTGTCTGATGTCTTGTCCACAGATAGCTTGCCGCTACGGGACACCAGAGGCAGCTCCTCAGGAGGAAGTATCCTGCCGAGCAGAGTCCTCACACGGAATTCATGCCTCCCGGCATCAAGTGCAGGGTCGGTAAGCATCGAGATTCTGGTGAATTTCAATCTGTCGAGAGTGGATATCGAAGGGTCGTTTCTCCTTCCGCCGCGCTTATACCCCTCTCCGCCCCTGTTTTTATAATGCATGAATTTGTTCTGAGGATTATATTCGGGCTCGATCGCCTCGTTCGGGCAGACCAGAGTGCATGTTCCGCACCCCGTGCAATATCTGTCTATATCAGTCACCTGTTCGACCACATGGATGACCTTTCTCACTGCCGCGGGTGTGGGAACAGGCCCCTCAGAGTGGACAACCCTCTGGACTTTGACAGCCGGTTCGATTGCCTTTACCGGGCATACCGCCGTGCATCTTCCGCAGCGTTTGCACCGGTCATCTCTCCAGCGGATGATATATGGGAACTCTCTTAATGAAAGTTGATGATTATGGTCTAATGCGGAAGCTGGCTCCATACCTTAACCTCCTCAGCCTGAGGCTTGATGATCACCATGTCGTACTTCATCGGAAAAATATCCCTGGATTTATCTCTTTTCGGGACGACGCTGTCAAGTCCGCACTCCTCGGACATCAGCGCGTACTTGCCTTTTATGCCGCCCACCACGCCGGGTCTCAGTTTCTTTGCATCGTGCACCATGAAACACGCGCCGTCAGGCGTAAACCCGATGACCACGTTCGGTCCGTCGATGCATAGGGGCCGCAACGACTGTTTGAGCAGTCTCAATGCCTCCCTGTCTTCTCTTGTCTCTGCCTCTGATTCCTTGAGCGGTGTAATTACATCTTTGTAGTATGTCAGCGGTAACTCCAATTGGCGCACGGTGTAGTGAAGGATGTGGGTAAACACTTCACTGTCACTGTTATACCCGATGTAGCCGGGGAAACCCCTGCTTGTCAGGAATTCCCTGATAGGGACGAACGCGGTGTTTTCGCCGTTGGTCATGGAGCAGTATCCCTGAATGAAGAAAGGATGGCATGCATATAAATAGATCACATAGTTTGTATTCTGTCTGCCTTGGGCAAATATCACCTTTGCCTTCAGGTCGTCTTTATCGAGGCCGAAGAATTCAGCTACCTGCAGGGGGTCGCCGACCTCTTTGAGGGTAAGTACATCGGGATAGAAGGAGAATGCGAATATTGATTCGTCATGCTCTCCCACCTTTCTGAGGGTGAGGCGTGTGTTCATGAGAATATCCTCTTTCTCCCTTACTGGCTTCTTTTTATAGGATGCGGGGTAATCGTAAACCCTTGCGAAATAATGTTCGCGCGGCGTTATGCCTTTTACCTGCCTGATTTTGGGAGTCCAGATATCTTTGAGTTTGAATCCTGCCTTGTCCATGAACTCGTCCAGTATTTTTGCGCCCCTTTTGGAGCATATCCCTGAGAGAATCGGATAGCCCTTGAGTTTTTCGAAATGGCCTCCGAGGTCCTTCAGAGTGAGGCCTAGTCCCGAGCCGTCATGGCCTTCCTTCATCGTCTCAAGGGCAAGGATATTCTCCATCGGTGAAAAATATTCGTTTGATGTAATCGCAGCCAGTCTGCACATTGTTTTACCCTCAAAATTAAAATTTGACGGCAATCGGTTACCGTATAATTATATTAAAAAATCCAATATACAATTTTGTCAAGCAAAAAACAATTTTGTATACTATAAAAAACTTTTATAAATTACTTTTTCGTGTGACTATGACACTTAAAAGAGTCTGTCCATAAACCGCGGTTTTGTCACCTGAACTATGAAATGAGGTTTCCTTTGATACCAACCCTCTTTTTCTTCACCGGGATTTTTTTGCGGGAATCATTTACCGCCTCTTCAACGAGCCTTACCAGCCCTCCGCAGCACGGCACTTCCATATAAGCGACTGTCACGGACTTTATATCATTTTCACCAAGTATTGCTGCGAGCTTTTTTTTGTAATCTCCGGTGTTATCGAGTTTTGGGCATCCGATCGCCAGTGTGCGGCCCTGAATAAAATCACTGTGGAACCCTGCGTAGGCGTATGCGCAGCAATCGGCAGCCACCAGCAAATCCGCCCCCTGGTAATACGGCGCTTTAAGCGGAAGGAGATGTATCTGGACCGGCCAGTTCCTCAGTTGTGAGATTATTGGTTGGTTCCCGGGTTTTGCAGTAGGTTCCGATATGGTGAGCACCTTTGCCAGACTCCCCGGACAGCCGCATGCCAATGGCTGATGTTCTTTTAATTCATGCTTTTTCTGCGACTCTTCCATCCGCCAGACAGCTTCCTTCCCTTTTGTTTTGAGAAGGTACTCCTTTGTCGCGTTGATATCGAACGCTTTTGATTCCCTCTCTTCAATGACCAATGCTCCTGTCGGACATCCGCCGATGCAATCCCCGAAGCCGTCGCAGAAATCCTCCTTCACAAGCTTAGCCTTCCCGTCAATAATCTGTAATGCACCCTCCGAACAGGCGCTGACGCAGTTTCCGCACCCGTCACAGAGTTCTTCGCTGATGGTAATAATCTTCCTTTTCATGTGTAATCCTCCTTTTCTAATCCTATCCGAACCTGTTTGACCCCGGTCGAAGACAGGAGGAGATCACTCTCGCTGTCATTAAAAAAATTGAACAGAAAAGTGTTCGAGAGAAATTTGCGCACACCGGCCATAAAATAATTTTATATGAAGCCGACCCTGATTGCCATATGGATTATCCATAAGCCGGGGATAAAGTTTTTAATCTCATTACCGCCGCGGCTCAAAAACACGAAGCCCCCTTTTATGGGATAATATACCCTGAAAGAGAATTCCTCTATGGACTTTGACGAAATCATTGCATTGAGAAAGGCTTTCTCGTCCGTCAGGGACAGGAAGAAAGCTAATATCCCCCCGGACCTCGATGAGAAGACAAAGAGACTGAAAGCTGTCCGGGAGTTTTCAGTAGGCAACGAAGACCTGCTCAAGCGGGCGATAAAGAAGATGGAAGCAAACAATATCGAGGTAGTCACCGCCGCAGGCAAAGACGAAGCCCTGCAGATCATACTCGAAAAGACAGGAGGCGAGAAGCTTGTCGTCAAGTCGAAATCAAATGTGACGAAGGAGATCGGTCTTACCTCTGCGCTGGAGTCGCACGGCATCGCAGCGATTGAGACGGATATCGGTGACAGGATACTTCAGGTTCTGAAAACCAGGCCCTCACACCCCACAGGTCCTGTGGCGCACCTTTCGGCAAAAAAAATAGCAGAAGGACTATCAAGGTTCTATGGCAAGACAGTCGGCGAGGATCCTGAGGAGATCGTCAAATCCACAAGAGACGAAATAACGGGATACATCAAAAAAGCCCGGGTCGGTATTACCGGCGCGAATGCCGTCACTGCCGAGGAGGGTTCGATCGTGATAGCTCACAATGAGGGGAACATATTCGAGGTCATGCGCATGAAGAAACATATTGTTGTTACGGCGATCGACAAAATCTATCCGACAGTAGAAGACGCACTGAATATGCTGAAGGTCCTCTGTTTTCATGCAACAGGTTCTCTGATTCCTTCGTTTGTCGAAATTATCAGCGGAGTAAGCAAGACTGCCGATGTGGAGAAGAAATTTTTCAGGGGTGTCCATTCACCGGAAGAAATAACCCTTGTTCTTCTCGATAACAGGAGGACGGAGATGATCAGAAAGGGTTTCAGGAATCTGCTCTACTGTATTGACTGCGGAAACTGCCTTCTGCACTGCCCTATGTATAACACCGTCGGGAATCATTTTGCCGAAGAGAAATACCTTGGAGGTAAAGGTCTGGCATACAGGAGTATCTCCGAAGATGAGTTGAACAGAAAGCTCGAATTCTGTCTGACCTGCGGGAAATGCAGAAAAAACTGTCCTTTAGCGATAGATATACCGGCGGCGATCAGAAATATCAGGAGTGAAAGCCTCCCCGAGGAGATGTACTATTTCCTCAAATCCCACCTTCTCTGGCTGTACTATAATGTTAGGCTGAGACTGGTTAGATAGGTCTGTTTAACCTATCCTTGACAAACAAATTTGTTATTCTTTAAAGTAAAGACAGTTGGCAACCGTTTACCGTTCAAATGATTAAGATTAATTCCGGCATAAAAGACCTGGACAGGCTCTTAGATTCTCTCTACGTTGGAGATAACGTTGTCTGGGAGGTTGAGGCAGGCGCTGCCCCGGAAGTCTTCATCATGAGTTTTATACGGCAATCTTTTTCCGAAAACCGGGATGTTATCTATATAAGCTTTAACAAGTCCCCCCAGACGATTTTCCAAAAGATCGGAGAAATTCCCTCTAAAGAGAAGTTTATTTTGCTTGACTGTTTTACATCAGGAAAGGGCAAGAATGACAAGGCTTTTACTAAATTTTATGAGAATAATGCGGGTGAAAGTGTCATAAAGGTTGAAGATCCTAAGAACATAGACAATTTTACTTCCCTCCTTAATTCGCTGGAGGACAAATTTCAGTCGGGCGGAAGATACGTCTTTGATAGCCTGACAGGCATGCAGGATCTCTGGGGAGATGAAAACAGAACGTACAAGTTTTTTACCTATATCTGCCCCAGGCTTTACGATCTCGGTACCGTCGCATACTGGCTGCTCGAGAAGGACGCGCACAGCCAGAAGTTCAAGGCGAATCTGAGGCATATAACCCAGGTAGTCCTGGAATTATACAAAAGAAAGGATAAACTCTGGATAAAGGCCCTGAAGCTTGAAGGCCGTCCCAACAGAGAGGCTTTCAAGCCTCATTCATACGAAGTAGGTGAAAAAACTATATCGATTACCTCGGTAAGAAAGGAACCTTCTTATGATGTCGGCACAAAGATAAAGGATTTGCGAACGAGAGCCGGTATGAGCCAGAAGGAGCTTGCCGACAAGGTTGACCTGACGCCCAGTTTCATCTCGCAGATGGAAAACAATCAGATAACCCCGTCATTACATTCGTTCATTCAGATCTGTAACGCTCTCGGAGTAAGTCTCGCCGATATCCTGGGAAAACAATCGGAAGAGAGTTCCTGGCTTATCAGGAAAGAGGCAATTTTTTCCAACATTTTGTCGAAGGACAGCGGATCGAAATGTTTTGGTATTGTCAAGAACGGCAAGATGTCGGGAGCATTAATTGTCATAGAACCCTATGCAAAAATAAAACAGGTAATACCCGCTGAAGGGAAGAAACTGTTGCATATTTTAAAAGGGGATATTTCTGTAGTTATTGACGGTGAAGGCGAGATGCTCGGGCCGGGAGATTCTGTCTTTCTGGATAAAGAAGTCGCATCTTTATTAAAAAACGAGGGGGGTGATACTGCGGAAATTTTTTTAGTAAGCGCGTAAAGGTTTTTTAAATATTGAAAGGCTATTGAATTATTCAGTGAGCTGAATTTTTTTTGCCCGGTCGATTAATAAATACTGTAATTTAACATTTTTATGTTAAATGATACTAAACTATGGGGAGGAAAAACAGATGAATTACGGAACACCGAATGCAAGCGCGGCAACAGGAACAAGAAACAGGGTACAGGATCCGGCCCCTCATTCAGGAATATGTTCAGTCTGTCTTGATGGCTGCCCTGGAGTATGCGAAATCGGAAAATCTTCGTACAGGGGGAGAGAGGTTTTATATCCGCAACCTTTTGGCAAGGTTACAGCGGGAGCCACGAAAGAGTACCCCGTGGATTATTCCCATCTGAACATTCAGGGGACATGTATCGGCGCAGTCGGAATGGACGCAGATTCCGACAAGGCACTCTTCACAAACGTTTCCACAGAAGTTACCATTGGGAACAAACATAAGATTACTCTGAAAATCCCGATTTTTACTGGCGCTCTCGGCTCAACCAATATCGCTAAAGACAATTGGGAAGGTCTGGCTATCGGCGCTGCGGTTTCAGGAATTATGGTTGTGATCGGGGAAAACGTCGTTGGTATGGATCCAGATGCCGAGATAAAGAACGGTAAAGTGGTTAATTCTCCTGAACTCGCGAGAAGGGTAAAGACGTACAATGAATGGAAGGACAAACACGGAGCTATCATCCTTCAGCAGAATGTTGAGGATGCAAGGCTCGGGTCTCCTGAATACGCCGTGGAGAAGCTCGGGGTTGAATGTCTTGAGCTGAAATGGGGGCAGGGAGCAAAGAACATAGGCGGCGAGGTAAAACTGAAAACCCTCGACAGGGCGCTTGAACTGAAAAGGAGAGGGTACGTCGTGCTCCCCGACCCGGAGGACAAAGTTGTCCAGAAGGCGTTTAAAGAAGGCGCCTTTAAAGAATTCGAAAGGCATTCAAGGCTTGGCATGGTAGAGTACGAGAATTTTATGAAGAGCGCCGAATATCTCAGGAAGATCGGCGCCAAGTTCGTCTCGTTGAAAACCGGTGCTTACAGGGTCGCCGACCTTGCAAGGGCGATAAGGTTTGCATCGGATGCAGAGATAGATCTGCTTACCATCGACGGGGCGGGCGGCGGAACAGGTATGAGCCCCTGGCGGATGATGAACGAATGGGGTATTCCTACCATCTATCTCGAGGCCCTTGCGTATAAATTCGCAACTGATCTGAGGGCAAGAGGGAGGTATGTGCCTGATCTTGCCATAGCGGGAGGTTTTTCGCTTGAAGACCATATATTCAAGGCGATCGCCATGGGCGCGCCGTTTGTCAAGGCGGTATGCATGGGTCGTGCTACAATGATACCCACGATGGTCGGGAAGAATATTCAGAGATGGATACATGACGACAAACTCCCGGCAGAAATAAAGAAGTACGGAGACTCAGCGGAAAAAATATTTGTGACCGCCGAAACATTAAAGTCGAAGTACGGGAAAGCTTATAACAAGATCCCTCTCGGTGCAACAGGAATGTACACCTTCTGTGACAGACTGCAGATCGGCCTTCAGCAGCTCATGGCCGGTGCAAGGAAGTTTGCAGTCCAGTACATCGACAGGTCTGATATCGTGTCGCTGACAAAAGAAGCGTCCGAGGTAACAGGGATTCCGTATGTGATGGAGTCTGATATGGAAGAAGCCGACAGGATACTCTTTGGTATCGAAGCTACAGAAAAAACTTTAGTTTAGCTTTTTTTTCTTGGCGGGGATATTGTATAAGTATCCCCGCTTCTTAATAAAAGGAGACATGCTGTCATGACAAAGACAATGCTTGCCATTTTGAGGGTTCTGGACAAACAGGCGGACAAGATATGCGGCTCCAGGGCCATATCAAGACAGTTGAAGGTGCATGGGCTGGATCTTACCGAAAGGACGGTGAGATATCATCTCAGAATCCTCGACGAGAGAGGTTTCACAAAAGTGTTCGGTAAGGAGGGAAGAATGATTACACGGAGGGGCCGTGAGGAACTTTCCCAGGCGCTTGTCTCGGAAAAGGTCGGATTTGTTATCAGCAAAATTGAAACTCTTTCTTATCTTACGAATCTCGATCTCGATACGCAGGAAGGCAATATTATCCTGAACCTTTCTTATTTCCCTGACGATAAGATCAGAGAAGCGATCAAAATAATGAAACCGGTTTTTTCATCTCCTTATGTAATGTCCGATAAAGTCATTTTAAAAATGAGCGGAGAAAATATCGGAAATGTAACAGTGCCTGACGGCCTGGCAGGGTTCGGCACCGTGTGCAGCGTTACAATAAACGGGATTTTTCTCAAAAGCGGGATTCCGGTAATATCGAGATTTGGCGGAGTGCTGCAGATCAATTCGGAGCCGCAACGGTTTACCGCACTAATCGGTTATGAAGGTTCGTCGCTTGATCCACTCGAGATATTCATAAAGAGCAGGATGACGGATGTCACGGGTGCTGTAAAAAATCATTCAGGGAAGATACTCGCAAGCTTCAGGGAAATACCTGTTGTCAGCATCGAAAAAGCAGAGCAGTTACGGGAAACACTGCGGGAGAAAGGAATCGGCGGTATTCTGATGCTCGGCAAGCCAAACCAGCCACTGCTTGAGATGCCCGTCAGTATGGACAGGGCAGGGATGATCATTGTGGGTGGCCTCAACCCTGTTGCTGCTCTTGAGGAGGCAGGCATAACAACGGCGAGCAAGGCAATGTCCACTCTCTGCAGTTTTTCCGATCTTGTAAAATTCAAGGATATTTTGTAGCCGCAGAACGGATTGCTGGGATTCCCCTGGTTTTTCCTCCTTAATATACCATTACCAAAAAAATCTTTTACTTGACATTTGTGGGTCTTTTTTTTATTCTTAAAAAAGCATACGGTAACCGTTAGCCGAGCAAACATGAATACGGTCAAACACATAAAGCCTTTTCCCGCCTTACTTTTTTCCAAAAGTTATCCGAATGGTTTGCCCGTTAAGAACGAATACGCTTTGCAGAAACGAGGGAGGTGATACGCGGGGGTTTTTTTTGCCTTTTTTCGTTAGGAATACTGAATTCAGGTTCCTGCAAATAATGAATACTTAAACAAAGGAGGAGAGGACATGTCTCTAAGCAAACCGAATGCAAGTGCTGCAACTGTTACGACGAACAGGGTATCGCCTTCACCCGCGTCCGGATTGTGCGTCAATTGTGTTGATGGTTGCCCGGGATACTGTGAAGTGGGAAGATCAGCCCTTCGCGGAAGAGAAATCATTTATCCGCAGCCGTTTGGAAAAGTTATTTCCGGATCGGAAAAAGATTATCCTGTAGATTTCTCGCACTTCAATATCCATGGAACCTGTGTTGGTGCAGTGGGTGTCGATGCAGACCCCGATAAAGCAACATTTCCCGCTGTGAATGTCGAAACAGAGATAAACGGCGCGGACGGAGGCAGGATTAAAATGAAGGTACCTGTCTTTACCGGTGCTCTCGGTTCAACAGAGATTGCGAGGGTGAACTGGGAAGGTACTGCAGTGGGTGCTGCCATCAGTGGTTCTATTCTCGTCTGCGGAGAAAATGTTTGCGGAATGGACCCGAAGGCCGAGATTAAAGCCGGCAAAATTGTAAACTCGCCGGAGCTTGCCAGAAGAGTAAAGATTTACAGGGACTGGTACGAGGGATATGGAACAATGCTCGTTCAGTTAAACGTGGAGGATACCCGTCTCGGTGTCGCCGAATACGCTGTCGAGAAACTCGGGGTTGAGGGGATTGAACTTAAATGGGGGCAGGGAGCAAAGTGCATCGGCGGCGAGGTGAAGCTCCCGACGCTGGACAGAGCCCTGCAGCTGAAGAAGAGGGGATATATCGTTCTCCCGGATCCTGAAAACAAGGCGGTACAGGAAGCTCATAAACTCGGAGGCATAGCGGAATTCGAGAGGCATTCACGTCTCGGCATGGTGGACGAAGAGTCTTTTCTGAAAGAAGCCGAAAGAGTGAGGAAAATTGGCGCCAAATACGTGACCCTTAAGACTGGCGCCTACAGGCCGGTTGATCTGGCGCGTGCAGTGAAGTACTCCTCGATGGCCAAAATAGACCTCCTCACAGTGGACGGCGCAGGCGGCGGAACCGGTATGAGCCCATGGCGAATGATGAACGAATGGGGGATCCCGACCGTCTATCTCGAATGCCTGCTGTACAAATACCTCAGGAGACTGCAGGAGAAGGGTGAATTTGTCCCTGCTGTTGCAATCGCCGGCGGAATCGTCCTTGAAGATCACATTTTCAAGGCAATAGCACTGGGTGCTCCTTTTGTCAAAGCGATCTGCATGGGGCGGTCGACCCTTACTGCAGGCATGGTAGGAAAGACACAGGGGCAACTTATTGAAGAGGCATTCGGGAAAGGCAAGGAATACGAAGAGGCACTGATGCGGACTTTCAACGGCGCTGCGCAGCTCAAGGAAAAATACGGCAAGGATTTCAGGAAGATACCTCCGGCAGCAGTTGGCATCTATACCTATTATGACCGGCTCGCTGTGGGACTCAAGCAGCTAATGGCAGGTACCCGCAAGTTTGCTCTTAAATATATAGACAGAGACGATATTATGTCTCTTACACGGGAAGCGACCGATATATCCGGAATTCCATATCTTATGGATGTGGACATGAAAGAAGCAGAAAATATCCTGGGATAAGGTCTACGACCTATAAGGAGGAATAAATGCTTAATTTGATTTGCTATAAATTCTGTGCAACCCCTTTCTGCATGGTCAGTTGTCCGGCAGGTGCGATAAGCATTTCAGAAAAGGATAACAATGTATATGCGGATACGAACAAATGTAACAGGTGCGGAATATGCCGGGCAATGTGCTCTATCCTGAGCTTTGACAAGAATCTGAGAAGGAAGCGTGCCTGGATGCGTGAGGATTTCGGAAGGAAATAGAGAGAGATAAAAGGATACCCGAGCGTTGCATAAAAATTGAATGAAAGTTAGGCAACTGATGGCGAGAGTTTACGTGAGACAGGAGTGATGACAATGGAAGAGGAGTTCGTTGACCGGATATTGGCGTCCTACAAGGGAGAAAGAAACGAACTGGTTCCGATTCTCCAGGAAGTGCAGGAAAACCTGGGATATCTGCCTGAAAAGGTAATGATCGATATCGCAAGGTTCCTCGGTGTTCCGGGAAGCCATGTTTATTCAGTCGCATCGTTTTATGCCCAGTTCAGAACGCTCCCGCTGGGCAGAACACGAATCGCAGTCTGCAGGGGTACAGCCTGTCATATTCGCGGAGCGCCGCTGATCCTCCATGAGATTGAGGATGCAATTCATCTTAAGGAAGGAGAGACATCCGGGGACCTCGAATATACCCTGGAAACCGTTGCCTGCATCGGATGCTGTGCTCTGGGTCCCTGCATAAAAGTTAACAGGGACGTTGCCGGGGATATGACCCCTGAAAAGGCAAAGGAACTTTTTAAAGGAAACGGAAGCGGCAACGGAGAAAATCGTGGCGAATAATCGGTGTTCAGTCCTCGTATGTCAGGGCACCGGCTGCGTTTCAGGAGGATCTGAACATATATATAACGCCCTGAAGGATGAACTGGAAAGTTCCGGGCATGATGAGGATATTTCTGTAAAACGCACAGGCTGTCACGGTTTCTGCCAGCAGGGCCCTATGATTGTAGTCGAGCCCAGGGGCGTCTTCTATACAAAGGTTAAGATGGATGATGTGCCGGATATCATAAAATCAGTTCTGCCCGGCGGAAAATCTCTGGACAGACTCTTTTATCGGGACCCGGTTTCCGAAAAGGCTGTCATGCATTACCACGATATTCCTTTTTACGTTAAGCAGGAGAGGACCATATTGAAGTATTGCGGATATATAGACCCGGAAGAGATTAACGATTATACCGAGATTGGCGGTTATGCGGCTCTGCGCAAGGCGATCACCGGGATGACCCCTGAAGGAGTTATTGCGGAGGTAAAAAATTCAGGAATCAGAGGGCTTGGAGGAGCAGGCTTTCTGACAGGACGGAAATGGGAGTCCTGCCGCAATGCTCCGGGGGATGTGAAGTATGTCGTCTGCAACGCGGATGAAGGTGATCCGGGAGCTTTCCAGGACCGGTCCGTCATGGAGGGAAATCCACATTCGGTAATAGAAGGTATGATCATCGCAGCATATGCAATAGGCGCGGATAAAGGCTTCATTTACGTGAGGGCGGAATATCCGTTAGCCGTCAACCGCTTGAAGATCGCTATTGAGCAGACAAGGCAGGAAGGGTTACTGGGAGATAACATACTGGACAGCGATTTCAGTTTCGATATGGAGATCTTTCAGGGCGCAGGCGCTTTTGTCTGCGGAGAATCCACTGCACTGGTGCGATCCATCGAAGGCAAAAGAGGAATGCCGAAGGCAATGCCGCGGCCCCGTACTACAGAGGAAGGGTTATGGAACAAACCGACACTCCTCAATAATGTGAAGACTTTCGCCAATATCCCTTTAATAATAACCAATGGTGCGGGATGGTTCGCCCGGAGAGGTACCGAAAAAAGCAAGGGCACGGCAGTGTTTTCACTGACAGGAAAAGTTGTCAACTGCGGTCTTATAGAAGTTCCAATGGGAGCTACCCTCCGGAAGATTATCTATGATATCGGGGGCGGAATACCCGGCGGCAAGTCGTTGAAAGCTGTGCAGACGGGCGGCCCGTCCGGCGGCTGTCTCCCGGCGGAGATGATAGACATACCGGTTGATTTCGATTCACTGGCAGAAGCCGGTTCAATAATGGGGTCGGGAGGGTTGGTGGTTATGGACGAGGGTACCTGCATGGTCGATGTAGCCCGCTACTTCCTTGACTTCAACAGGAGGGAATCATGCGGACAGTGTATCCCTTGCAGGCTCGGGACACGGCAGATGTTCGAGATTCTGGATGATATTACGAAAGGCAAGGGCAGGCCGGGAGATATCGACCTTCTTGACAGGTTAAGCAAGTCCATAAAGCGGAGTTCCATATGCGGTCTTGGGAAAACCGCTCCCAACCCGGTTCTTACAACCCTCCGCTACTTCAGGGATGAGTATGATGCGCACATACGGGATATGCGTTGTCCGGCGAGGGTATGCAGTATGAAATAGTGATCTTGCATCTATGATCGGGCATAAATATTTAGAGTGTAACGTTCATCGGGGAGGTAACAATGGAAAGAGTTGCTCTCATAATTGACGGTCAGGAGATTCGGACCCGGCGGGGTGCGACCATCCTGGAAACTGCCTTAGAGAACAAGATCTATATTCCGCACCTCTGCTACCATCCTGATTTGAAGCCTGCAGGAGCATGCCGCGTGTGCTTTGTCGAACTTGACAGCGGAAAAATAGTGACTTCCTGCCGGACACCGGTCAGGGAAGGCATGGTAGTAAAAACAAAAGGTTCCGAACTCGATAACGTAAGGCGACCAGTTATCGAAATGATTGTTGCGAATCACCACATGGACTGCAGGAGTTGTCTGAAGAAAGGGCAGTGTGCATTACAGAAAATAACAGCGTACATGAAGATTGACAAAAAAGGAATTCAGCAGGACTTGAGACTTCCGGTAACGGGCTTGCCCGTCGATGATTCAAATCCTTTTTTCATAAGAGATCATAATAAGTGCGTTCTTTGTGGAATATGTGTAAGGGCCTGTCATGAGATCGCGAAGGTCAGTGCCGTTGATTTTGCGGGACGGGGCGACAATTCCAAGATAGCCGCTTTCGGCGACAGGGCAATAGCAGCATCACAATGCGTATCGTGCGGAGAATGCGTAATCCGATGTCCTGTGGGCGCGCTTGTTTTAAGAAACCCCGAGAAACCTTTACAGTACATCAAGTCTGTCTGTCCATACTGTGGTGTAGGATGCGGCATTCATCTCGGCGTCAGAGACGACAGGATTGTTCATGTGCGGGCTGATGCCGCAAGTACGGTAAATTCAGGCAATCTTTGTGTAAAAGGACGATTCGGAATCGGCTTTGTCCATTCGCCCGACAGACTAAAAGAACCAATGGTAAGAGTGACTCTGAAACAACGTTCAGCGCCGGACGCTATGCGCCCGTTGAAAAACGCCGGAATCCGGGTTTCAAGCTCCGAACATTTCAGAGTTGCCTCCTGGGAAGAAGCGCTCGGTCTTGTCGCAGAAAACTTGAAGAAATATAAAAGGGATGAATTTGCCCTTATCGCGTCAACACGGTGCACCAATGAAGACGATTATGTGGCACAGAAGTTCGCGCGCGTTGTTATGGGCAGTAATCATATCGACACCTCGGCAAGACTTTACTATAGTCCCAACATAGCGGCATTTCGTCGTACGGGAAAGTGTGTCGGGTTCATTCCGTCTCAGGAAGCCAGCGGAGGCTTTCCCGGGGCGGCGGGACGTAATCCGGAGCAGATTGAACAGGCAGGCTGTATTCTTGTTGCCGGCGCCGATATCTCCCGTTCACATCCCGTCCTTGGATTGAAGATAAAAAACTCCGTAGATCGCGGAGCCAGACTTCTTGTAGTAAGCCCTAATGAAAATGACCTCTGCCGTATTGCTGAAAAATGGCTCATGCCCTATGCAGGAACGGAACTGGCTCTTATCATGGGCATGTGCAACGTGATTGTTGAAAAAGAGTTGTTTGACAGTGCTTTTACAGGGATGTATTGCAGGAACTTCGAGGAATTCAGGGAGTCTGTCGGTGATTTTTCCCTCGGAAGAGTGGAGAGAATTACCGGCGTTGCGCGTGACCTGATTGAAGAATCTGCGCGGATTTACGCAGCCGGCAAGTCTGCTGCCATCTTCTGGGGATCAGGGATTACTCAATATGCCCGCGGGACGGATAATGTTCATGCTCTCATAAATCTCGCAATCCTTACCGCAAACATAAAATATTCCCTTGCACTCAATCCCCTCTCGGAACAGAGCAATGCCCTGGGTGCCTGCGATATGGGATGCCTGCCTGATTATTATCTGTGCTATCAGCCTGTTGGGGATCGCGATATACGGGAGAAAATGGAATCCCTATGGGACTGCAAGTTGAATCCCGACCCAGGCCTTACCCTGACAGAAATAATAGATGCCGCACTTGCCGAACGTATCAAGGCACTGTATATCATCGGGTCAGATCCAGCTTTAACTGTTGCTCCATCAAAAAGAGTTCACGCTGCTTTGAAAAAGGCGAAATTCATTATCTTTCAGGATATGTTTATTAATGAAACGGCAAAATACGCCCATGTGGTTCTTCCGGCAGCGAGTTTTGCCGAAAAAGAAGGGACCCTCATCAACACCGACGGGAAGACCCAGGCTATGGAGAGGGCCCTCGAACCTGCGGGGAATTCACGGCCTGACTGGGCAATAATGTCAGAACTGGCAAGAAGAATGCAAAGCAAGGGGTTTGAATTCGGCAGTGCCGATGATATTCTTTCGGAAATTTTGGCTGTTATAGGGAACTTACCTGAAAAGATAGGCAGGTTCAAACTTTTCCCCCTCCAGTACACACCGCCGGCAGATACAACAGATACGGACTATCCGGTCATCCTGACTTCTGAAAGGGACCTTTATACATACGGCGTTATGTCTGAAAAAGTGGAAGGCATGAGAAAGTTGAGGACGGAGGAATATGTGTTTATCAATCCAAGGGATGCTGATGACTTTGATATCTCTGATGGAGAAACAGTGAGGATCATTTCACGGCATGGCGCAATCGAAACTGAGGCACGCCTGACAGGGACGATCCCGTCGGGCCTTGTGGTTATGAATAGGGAGAAAGAAAAGATAAATCATCTCCTGAATCCGGTTCTCGATGCAATATCCGGGACTCCCGAGACAAAAATATGCGCTGTCAGACTCGAAAAAATCAGGCGCAGCAAGAAAAGGGAAAAGAGGAGCAAAATCTCTACTGCAGGTGGACACGTTTGATTTTTCTGTCAACAATTTACTATGCTAAGGTATTAAACATTTGGAGGTATTGAGGAATGACGATAACAGATAAGGCTGCTGAAAAAGGAAAGGCCATTCTGACCGGTGAAGGCAAAGAAAAGTGGGGCATCAGGATATATGTTGCAGGTGAAAGCTGCTGCGGGCTTTCCTACGGGCTCAACTTGCAGGAAGAACAGATGCCCGGAGACGAGGTCATAGAAAAGGACGGCCTGAAAATATATGTGGACAAAAATACACTGATGACACTGGCTGACAAAGAGCTCGACTACTATGCGGGAGTAGAAGGAGAAGGGTTTATTTTCACGGGAGGCGTTTCGTCCTGCAGTCCCGGCGGTTCTTCAGCCTGCGGTTCCGGCGGTTCGGGCTGTAGTTCCTGCGGATAGACAATCCTCCGCAATTCAATGTTTCCGATACACAGACCGAGAAGGTTAAGGAAGAATGAGACGATCAGGAGAATGGTGAGGGAGACCTCACTGTCTCCTGACAATTTTATCTATCCCCTCTTTGTAACATTCGGCAAGGGTGTGAGAAAAGAGATATCATCAATGCCGGGGTGTTATCAGGAGTCGGTCGACAAGATAGTCAGGCATGCAAAAGAGGTCTGTCTGCTCGGTATCCCCTCCGTAATTCTTTTCGGTATCCCTGAGCATAAAGACAAAACCGGCTCCGGTGCATATGACGAGCACGGTGTTGTTCAGAAAGCGGTCAGGGCGATTAAAGATAAAATCCCCGAACTCCTGGTCATCACAGACGTATGCATGTGCGAATATACCAGCCACGGTCATTGCGGGATTATAAAAGACGGAGACGTCCGGAACGACCTTACCCTTGAGTTGTTGGCAAAGGAGGCTGTTTCCCATGCAAGAGCAGGGGCGGACATGGTTGCGCCGTCGGATATGATGGACGGAAGGGTCGAGGCTATACGGCTTGCGCTTGACGATAAAGGATTTGAGGAAATTCCCATCATGTCGTATGCAGCCAAATATGCATCTGCATTCTATGGTCCGTTCAGGGAAGCGGCGGAATCAACCCCTCAATTCGGAGACAGACGTTCGTATCAGATGGATCCTGCAAACAGAAGGGAGGCATTGAAAGAAGTAGCCCTTGATATAGAAGAGGGAGCTGATATCGTCATGGTAAAGCCGGCTCTTTCCTACCTCGATATTATCTCGGATGTAAAGGATTTATTCGATGTCCCTGTTGCCGCTTATAATGTGAGCGGAGAATATTCGCTGGTGAAGGCAGCCGGAAAGCTCGGCTGGATTGACGAGAAATGCATTATGATGGAGATTCTTGTCTCGATAAAACGCGCGGGCGCGGATTTAATCCTTACCTATTTTGCCAAGGAAGCAGCGAAGATCCTGAATAAATAAACCCCGAGTTTTTCCTTGACCTCATTCCGCTTTCGAAGTAGAATCATTTAAACCTGAATTTATAATTAATATCTCATTTTGATAGGAGGGCGTTATGAAAAAGGTGGTTCTTCTGTTTTTGGTATTTTTTATTACTGCAGGTATGCTTGCTGCGGCATATTCCGAGGACATCGGGAAAGAGGACTGCTTTTTCCTTTCCAGTCTCCACTACACGACAAGGGGGATGGCATACTGGTATGACAAGGCAAATGGAGGTTTGGAGGCTCTTACAGGTATACCTTATGCCAGTCCGAAGCTCGACTGTCTGAACTGTCATGTGACGTCATGCGATGTATGTCATAAAACGATTGAAGGAGAAAAATCGTTTTACTCCGCCAAAGCTTCCCGGAATGATGAGATTTGTTTGAACTGTCACAAGCGGGAAAAGACGATCATGAATATAGACAAAACCGCCGGCCACGATGATGTCCATTTTGCAAAAAAGATGCAATGCATGGATTGCCATACATCGAGAGATGTGCATGGAGATGGCACGGAATATGATTCAATGAAGCAGCCCGGCGCTATTGATGCGAAATGTGAAAATTGTCATGCATCTGCTCCCAAAACGACTTCACATCAGGTTCATGGGGATAAATTAGAGTGCAAGGCCTGCCATGTGCGCCATGTGATAAGCTGTTCCAACTGTCATATCGAAACACTCGTCAATGAGCGCAAGCGTGTGGATATCAAGCTTACAGGCTGGGTATTCCTGCTGAATTACAACGGCAAGGTTACTTCCGGTACCACGCAGACCTTTGTGGTAAAGGACAACAAAACATTCCTGATGTTTGCCCCTCAAAACAGCCACTCCGTTATGAGACAGGGCAGAAAGTGTCAGGATTGTCACGCTACTGAAATCGTGAAACAGGTCCATGACGGTAAACTGAAGCTGACCTGGCTTGAAAATGGCGAACTGAAAAATTTGAAAGGCGTTGTCCCCGTTGCAGACGGCGTCGAATATAAATGTGCCTATCAGGACTTTATAAACGGTGAATGGGTGCCGATCGAAAACGCAACGGCACCCCTGATTCATTATGCAGGATATGGCTCACCGTTGTCGAAAGACCAGTTGAGAAAGTTGGCGATGCCGATGGGGAAGAAATAGAAGTAAAACCGCCTATCTTATCTGGAATAACCATAAATTATACGCGGGATAGAGTATTTGAGCTCATTCTCGGTCCCGAAAGCATTCGGGATCTCTCTACGAGTCGTAGACGGAGGGTTTTGCCTCTTTATTATCAGAATTATCAGAGTGTTGACTATTGGCAAAAGAATCCGCGCAAATACTCTATCCATGTGGCGTACTAAAATCTATCGATTCTCGTTCTTCCATTCAAAATAACTATTAGATTTGTAATTTCCGGTAGGGGTATTCTTAAAAAAGGCCGCTAATAAGGGAGAATGCGATGCTGGTTGATGCGAGAGGGTTTGGTTGTCCGAAACCCGTAATGATGGCGGAAGACGCCCTGGTGAAAATAGATGAAGGTTCGGTTGATGTTCTGGTCGATAATGAGGCATCATCCGAAAACCTTGCGCGGTTTGCTGCAAAGAACGGTTTTTATTCAGAAACAACCCGGGAGAATGGATATTGGCGGACAAAGATTGTGAAAGGCTATGTCTGCGCCCCATCCGCTCAGAATGAACAATCAGAAGCTGCGAAGAAAACCGAAAAAGACCTTTTCGTCATTGTTGCATCCGATATCATGGGCAGGGAAGAAGTGCTTGGAAAGATATTAATGAAGGCTTACCTCGAAACCATGAGGACCTATAAAGAACTGCCGCACACGATATTCTTCCTGAATGCCGGTGTAAAGCTGACAACGCTCGACACGGATACGGTTTCAATTCTCAAGGAGATTGAGGCGCTGGGTGTCGAGATATTTTCCTGCGGGACATGTCTTAAACACTATAACCTCGAATCCGAGCTTAAAGTCGGCTACCGTGGAACAACGAACCATATTGTGGAAGGAATGAAGGAATTCCGGAAGACAGTCTGGATCGGATAATTAAGTCTGGTCCTTTTTTTACGACCTGCAACAGACCCCTTGACTTCATTATGAGCATATGCCTATAATTATCTATGCCGAGACCGAAGAAAAATCGCTGCATCAAATGTAAACCGGACGTTAATTATTTTAAGCCGAGGGGCGTCCCGCTTGTGGACCTTGAGGAGATATTGTTGAGCCCCGATGAGATCGAGGCGATTAGTCTTGCCGACTACGAAGGTTTTTACCACCAGGATGCAGCCGTGAAAATGAAAATCTCAAGGCAGACGTTCGGAAGAATTTCAGGCAGTGTGCGCAAAAAGGTTTCGGAATGCCTTCCGAAAGGGAAGGCTTTGAAAATAGAGACGAAATAACAGGAGGAAGAGTCATGAAGGTATGTTTCCCGGTTTTAAAGTCTGCGGGTTTGGAAAGTGAAGTCTATGGACATTTTGGTTCGGCGCCGGTATTTCTGTTTGTCGAAACCGACGGTGGTGAGATAACAATTGTCAATAACAGGGACCAACATCATGAACACGGGGCCTGTAATCCTATGAAGGCGCTCGATAACCAAGAGGTTGATGCAATAGTGGTCGGGGGGATAGGAGCGGGTGCCCTGAACAGGTTGAATCAGTTTGGAATTAAGGTCTTTCGGGCAAATGCGGAGACGGTAAAGGAGAATCTTGCGATGCTGAAATCCCAAAATCTTTCTGAACTTACAATGCAGCAGTGTTGCTCCGGACATGGCCATGCTTCTGGATGTGGCCATTAAATGCGACTAAGCGCTCTTAAATGAATGGAGCTGTGAAGGAAATGAGGTACAGGCTGACAGGTGTTATTAGTTCCTTATGAGTGGGGATGAAAGGTTTGGACAATGAGAAGATGCGTTCAATGAAACTCAAACAGAGGAACATGATTCAGTCAATTACGACAAAAATTATTTTGGACAGTATTGCAGACGGGGTGTTTACTGTTGATAGAGATTGGAAGATAACCTCTTTTAACCGGGCCGCCGAGAGGATAACGGGAATAACTTTTACAAAGGCGATAGGCCAGAAATGCTTCGATGTTTTTCATGCCAATATCTGCCAGACAGCGTGTGCGTTGCGTGAGACCCTGAAGACGGGCGAAGAGATCATAGACCGGCCCGTGAATATCCTCGACCATGATGGGAGGGTCATTCCGGTATCTATCAGCACCGCTGTTTTAAAAGACGAAAAACATAACATAATAGGCGGAGTGGAGACATTCAGAGACCTCTCTCCGCTGGAGGCTCTGAAGAAAGAGATTTCACGCCAATATTCAGTCAACGATATCATCAGCAAGAACCACGAAATACGGGAGATTTTCGATATTCTGTCGGACATCGCCGAAAGTGACAGCACGGTCCTGATTTACGGAGAAAGCGGGACCGGGAAAGAACTTTTTGCCAGGGCAATCCATAACCTCAGCAGGCGGAAAAAGTTCCCGTTTGTCGCAATAAATTGCGGGGCGCTGCCCGACAACCTCCTTGAATCAGAACTCTTTGGATATAAAAAAGGCGCTTTTACCGATGCCGGGAAAGATAAACCGGGTCGCTTTGCCATTGCTGATGGGGGAACCATTTTTTTGGATGAAATCGGAGACCTTCCTCTTTTTCTCCAGTCCAAGCTTCTGCGCGTCCTGCAGGAGAAAGAGTATGAACCCCTCGGCGCCACAAGTTCCGTAAAGGCAAATGTGCGTATTATTGCGGCCACAAACAAGAATCTTCAGGAGATGATAATACGGGAAAAATTCAGAGAGGATCTTTTCTATCGCCTCAATATTGTAAAATTGGAACTCCCGCCACTGCGCCGCAGGAAGGAAGACGTTCCGCTCCTTGTCGAGCATTTTATAAAAAAGTTGAACCTAAGGAAAGGCAAGAATATACCGGGGATCTCGGACGGTGCGCTGCAGCTTCTTATGACATATGATTTCCCGGGTAATATCAGGGAGCTTGAAAATCTTTTGGAGCACGCTTTTGTCATGTGCAGGAGCGGGGAGATCAGAAGCGAGCATCTGCCCGTGGAATTTCGAAATGCGGTAAGTCTTCCGAAAACCTGCGTAGATGATATCTCGTTGCGGGTCCGTTTCAAGAAATCCGAAGCAGAAATCATCAGAGACGTGTTAAAGAGGAACCATGGCCACCGTGGTCGAACGGCCAGAGAACTGGGAATAGATTCAAGTACACTCTGGCGGAAGATGAAAAAGCTGGGCATAACGGACTCGTGATGCATGAGCTCTTATCGTGCAATATTGCATTAGTTAGTGCAATATATTGCACTGTGGCAATATAATTATCCATCTTAAACTTTCTACCGTCAAATTAACGTTTTGATTTAACTGGTTTATTTCGCGCAATTTCGATCTGGTATTTTTTTTGCTTCATCCGGAGATATACACTGTTCGTCCCTGTACTCTTGTCGCAGGGATCCCATTTAATGCCTTCCCCCTTGATGGAGAAGGGGGTGTAGGGGACTGGTAGGCAAGTTTCTCCCGCCTCTACACCTCCCCTCGGGGGGCAGAGTATTATGAATATGCCTTGAGCCTGCTGAAGGTTATAAAATTTAATCGTAAGGAGCTATGCCATGGACAATGCAAGTGAAGAAAAAGGAACCAGTAACGTATGTTTGTCCCGAAAACAGATAAGCAGGGACGAAATTGAGGAACTCAAAGAGAAGCTCATGCTTGAGCAAAACCTTTGTGATATAGACCATAAGATAATGGTCATGTCAGGCAAGGGCGGCGTAGGCAAGAGTTCTATTGCCGCGAATATTGCAGTAGGTCTTTCCCTTAAAGGCAAACAGGTCGGCCTGCTGGACATCGATATCCATGGGCCGAGCATCCCCAGGATAGTCGGCCTTGAAGGAACTCCCCTGAAACAGTCTGAAAAAGGGATGATGCCTGTTGAATACAGCTACAATCTGAAAGTCATGTCTATCGGATTTCTCATTCGTGACAGGAAAGATGCGGTAATATGGCGGGCGCCGCTGAAGCACAGTCTAATCAGGCAGTTTCTGACTGATGTCAGATGGGGGACACTCGATTATCTGATTATAGACTGTCCGCCTGGGACAGGCGACGAGCTCATTTCTGTTTCCCAGCTTCTTAAGGGAGCAGATGGAGCCGTTATCGTTACTACCCCTCAGGACATTGCACTCAACGACGTCAGGAAATCAATATCGTTCTGTCGTCATGTTCAGTTGCCGGTCATCGGCGTCATAGAAAATATGAGCGGTTTTGTATGTCCGAACTGTGGGACTGCCGTCGATATTTTCAAGAAAGGCGGCGGAGAGAAAATGGCATCAGAAATGGATGTGCTTTTTTTAGGAAGGATTCCTATTGACCCGCGAATAGTCGAACAGAGCGACAGCGGAAAACCTTTCATCCAATATTTTTACAGGACAGAAACAGCAGGAGCATTTGAATCCGTCATTGGCCCTCTTTTACACCTGAATATGAATAAGGAGAGAAAATAAAGTGCCGATCTATGAATATATCTGTGATGACTGCGGCAGGCAATTCGAGCTTAACCAGTCGATGCGCGATCTTCCGGCAGAAATATGTACTGAATGTAACGGAAAAGTGCGGAGGATTATATCGGGGGGAAGCGGGTTTATTTTAAAGACTGCCAGTTCCGAACATGCTCTTAAGCCGCGCTGTGGGAAGAGCGAAACTTGCTGTGGCAGCAAAACACCATGTGAGACCCCTTCCTGTGAATCTCAGTAACAGGATGGGAGAGTTTAAGTTATGGAAGAGGACGGAAAGAAGGTTGCATCATACCCGACAGTGCTGAATGTGATCCCCTTTTTTCTGAAAGGCAGCGTTGCGGTTCTATCAGGAAGTGCCACAATTTTTTTATAAGATCATGAAAATTGAAGAATGCCAAATTTATGAGATCATCAAAAAAAGTCTTCCGATAGGATTTACTCTGGTTGACGAAGAGGGGATGATTATCGATTTCAATCCAGAGGCAGAAGTAATTACCGGATACCTGAAAAGTGAAGTAATCGGTAAATCTCATCTTGAGATTCTTCACGGCACGTCCGACAAGGAAGCTTGCCCGCTATTTCGATACGCGCTTCAGAAAAAACAGCAGACGGCGGCGGTTGAGACAAACATAAAGCAAAAAAGTGGTGAGCTTATTACGATAGTTGCTTCGATCTCGCCCCTCTTTGATGGTAGTCAGAATTTCATCGGAGGAGTTGAACTTTTCAGGGACATTACAGAAATCAAGAAACTGGAAAGAGAAAGGAAAAACATCCTTCCCATGTTTGCCCATGATATGAAACACCCTGTGATCACTGCCGGCGGGTTTTTATCACGACTGCTCTCAGGCAAGGCAGGCCCTGTTGCAGAGGCTCAGGCGGGTTACCTGAACATCATAAAGGATGAACTGCAGAAAGTGGAGGAGTTGATAAGCGATTTTCTCGAATTTTCCAGGTTTGAAGCATCGGAATACAGACCCTTAAGGAGTGCCTTTAATATAGAGGACGCCATACGCCATCAAATGGAAATAACGAGATTGGATGCAGAAAAAAAGAAGATACAAATCTCTTTTGATTATCCGGACACCCTGATTCCTGTGATAAGCGCTGACGGAACAATGATAGAACGCGTTATTGCAAATCTGCTTGATAATGCAGTGAAATACTCGCCGCAGGATACGAAGATATCGGTGAAACTGAATGATTGGAATCTGGAAGTACTGGTGCAGATAACTGATGCAGGTATCGGCATCTCTGAGGAGCATCTCCCGTATATTTTTGATGCTTTTTATCGTGTGAGCAGAGACGCTATGGGCTCAGGGCTCGGGCTTTCTATAGCAAAGGCGATAGTAGAGGCACATGGCGGAAAAATATGGGTGAAGAGCGTTCCGGGAAAGGGAAGCGAATTCAGTTTCACTCTGCCTAAAAACGGGGAATGAGGATTATGTTAATAATAACATTATCTGCAAGTTAATCATGAAAGTATTCGGTCCGGTTCCATCAAGACGGTTAGGACGCAGTCTGGGTATAAACAATATCCCTCCAAAGGTCTGTACGTATTCCTGTATATATTGCCAGTTAGGCCGCACCCTAAAAAGGGAAGCGAAACGCAGAGCGTTTTATAAGCCGGAAGACATAGTTAATGAGGTTCGTGAAAAGATAGAGAAAACCGTGAATATGGGTGAGTCAATCGATTACCTCACCATGGTACCTGACGGCGAACCTACGTTAGATCTAAATCTAGTCCGGATGATCGAGATGCTAAGGCCGCTAAAGATCAAAATTGCGGTGATTACCAATGCTTCTCTCATCTGGCGTGAAGATGTCAGAAATGAATTGAAAAAGGCGGATTGGGTTTCCCTGAAAGTTGATTCCGTAAAGGAAAAGGTTTGGCGCAGGATTAATCGCCCGCACAAAAGCTTGCCATTCTCTAAAATTTTGGACGGAATGCGAACATTTTCAAGTGATTACCGTGGAGAGTTGACCACAGAGACAATGCTCGTAAAAAACATTAATGACGATGCTGATCACATAGAAGAGGTTGCCGAATTTCTGGCACAATTAAACCCCCTGAAGTCTTATCTTGCAGTTCCAATAAGGCCGCCGGCAGAAAAGTGGGTAAAGGCGCCTGATGAAGCGTCTATCAATCTTGCGTATCAGATTTTCAGCGCAAGAATTCAGTCTGTCGAATATTTAACAAAGGATGAAGAAAGCTTTTTTACTATGACAGGAAATATCGAGGAAGACATATTGAGCATCACTGCTGTGCATCCTATGCGGGAGGAAGCTTTGAGAGAGTGCCTTTTGAAGGCCAAGGCAGACTGGAGTATTATTGAGAATTTGCTTGATCAGAAAGAAATCGTGAAGACGGATTATAAAGGGAAGAAATTTTATTTAAGGAAGATTCGACCGGCATAGAAGCCTGCAGTTGTTTCGGTATGCTTTTCATAAACAACAGCAAACGGCAGGGGCTGAGACAAATATCAAACAAAAACGTGGCGGACTGATTACGATAGTTGCTACGATCTCACCGCTCTTTGAGGGAAATCAGAATTTCGTCGACTAGGGAAAACTGTTCAGGGACGTTACAGAAATCAAGAAACTGGAAAGAGAAAGGAAAAACATCCTTCCCATGTTTGCCAAAAGGGATTCCAGTTATAGAATCACGATCAGAATACTAACATGAATTTAAAAAACTATTTAGTGGAATCACACAATCGGTTGAAAATTACAGATAAGAAATTTCATGAGAATTGTTTCATATGCGGACAAAATTCTCGAAAAGGACTGAAATTAAACTTTGTTCTTAAAGAAGACCAGACACTTCTTGGTCAGTTCAAGATATCAGAAGACTTTCAGGGATATAACGGCATATTACACGGTGGCATCATAACTGCGATCCTTGATGCCGGTATGATAAACCTGTTCTACATGAGAGACGGAATAGATTTAAAGACAGCTAAGTTAAATATACGCTTTATAAGACCAATACCGGCGGAAGAAACTATTATCGTCAAAGCGGCTGCCGACAGCGACATTCGGCATTTCTATAAGGCAAAATCTCAAATAATAGTTCGTGATAAAATTTTTGCCGAAGCAGAAGGATATTTCAGGAAATAGTGAATGAAAAAAAAGGAATAAGGGAGGTGGAAACATGTTCTCAAAGATACCGTTAAGCCTTGATAAGGTGAAAAGAGAGGATATCGACAAGGAGATATTGAGGGCCGGTATAATCGCTGAACTCGACGCCGTAAATCTGTATGAGCAGATGGCGGCTGTCGCGACAAACAAAGATATTAGGAATATCCTCCTGGACATCGCAAAAGAAGAAAAGACCCACGTCGGTGAGTTCCAGGCACTCCTGCTCCAACTGGACAAAGAACAGGACGAAGAGTTGGAAGAGGGGAAAAAAGAGGTGAAAGAGATCACGGGGAAATAATCACAATTTAAAAATCATGCCGAAGACTGAGCCGTTCGAAAAATACGCCGGACAATATGAAGACTGGTTTGAGAAGAACAGATTTGCCTATGAGTCTGAGCTCAGGGCGATCAGGGCTCAAATTCCGGAAAGCGGAGATTGTATTGAGATCGGTGTCGGAAGTGGGAGATTTGCATCACCGTTGGGGATTAAGCTTGGTGTTGAGCCGTCGAAGAAGATGAGAGAGATTGCAGAACAGCGTGGGATAAAGGCTCTCGACGGTGTGGCTGAAGCACTTCCTTTTAATGATTCCGTATTTGATTGTGCCTTAATGATAACCACAATCTGCTTTTTAGATAATATTGAAGGCGCCTTTAAGGAAGCATACAGGGTGCTAAAGTCTGGCGGTTTCCTGATAATCGGATTTGTCGATAGAGACAGCGTGATCGGGAGACAGTATCAACGGCAAAAAGAAAAGAGTGTTTTTTATCGGATTGCCACTTTTTATTACGTGGATGAGGTTATTGTGTATCTCCGGAAGGCGGGCTTCAGGGACTTCCATTTTTCCCAGACTATTTTCCATTCTCTTTCAGAGATGGAGTGTATCGAGCCTGTCAAGGAAGGTTATGGCGAAGGCTCCTTTGTTGTAATAAAAGCGATGAAAGACTGAACTTATAGGCAAAAGGCCGCTTCGCTAAAGCTAATAGAGGATTCTCTTCTGGGAGCTGACGCAATATCCCTGCCGCAGGGCTGGCAGGGATCTTGAACCCTTTCACCCTTACTTTTCAAATAATCGCAGCTTGAGTTCATTGTGATATTGCACTCTATATTTGCAATCAATTGCAAATATGCATTATTAGATTTGTAGACTGCCATTTTCTTTATTTGCTAATGTTTTGATTTATCTGCATATTTTCAACTCCTCCACGCTGGTATCGTTTTTGCAATTATGTCCTGCATGGACGGTGTAGAAGATGTCATGAAAATCGCCATACCCGTATTCGAAAACAGGATTTCTCCCCGGTTTGATTGTGCTCCGGGTTTAAGATTATGCGAGATAGAAGGAGACAAGATAACAGGCATCAAGGAGATCTCCTGTGAGGGCTGGAACGGCAATGAAAGAGTTTCTCAGTTGAAGTACTTTGGAGTTGATACTCTGATCTGCGGTGGCCTTCCGGATTACCTGCTTGGCATCCTGACGAATAACAGGATTAAGGTTATTCCCTGGGTGGCAGGCGATGCGAACGAGGTATTAACCCTTTTTCTTCGGGGGCAGTTGAATTCGGGTATGGTCATCTGTCCGGGAAGGAAAAGACGCCGTTGCAAGAGAGGAATAAAGATTCAGCAGTAAATTTTTTTGGCAAAAAAGAGGCTAAAGTCAAATCTGTCAATAGAGCAGGATCGGGACGCATGCTTACTAAGAGAAGAGATATGGTTTTCATTAACAATGAAAGGAGATGAGAGAAAAATGCCATTTGGAGACAGGACAGGTCCTCAGGGCTTCGGACCGAGGACAGGAAGAGGCGCAGGATATTGTGCCGGCTTTGGAATGACCGGCTCTATGAGCACTGTGCCTGGTGGAGCGGGATTTGGTTTCGGTCATGGTGGCGGCCTCGGATGGTTTGGTAGAGGCCGCGGATGTCGGAACTCGAACCGTGCAACCGGTCTTCCTGGATGGCTAAGAGCAGGGTACGGATATCCTTATGCACCATCATTTACCGCAAAAGAGGAGACAGACTTCCTCAGGAATCACGCAGAATTTCTGAGCAAGCAACTCGAAGAAATACAGAACCGGATCAGCAGTTTGGAGAAGGCTGAAGCACAGGAAAACTGATAAACAATCTCAGGATGTCATTGCGACCCGATTTCTCCCTCCTTTCTTAAGAGAAGATATTTTCAATATTCTGCCTGAGAGCGGTTCGCAATGACCTTTTTAAGAAACTATAGTGGAGGTGAAATAGGGTGAGAGTTGCAATATCTACAGATGGTAAATTGGTATCGGAACATTTTGGAAGATGTCCGTCTTTTACTGTAGTCGATATTGAAGACGGAAGGATTAAGAGTAGTAAAGTTTTAGAAAATCCGGGACACCAGCCAGGGGCTATCCCCCAATTTTTACATCAAAAGGGAGTCAACTGTATCGTGGCTGGTGGCATGGGGATGCGTGCAAGAGGCTTTTTTGATGCAGCAGGCATTCAGGCGATTGTGGGTGTTACAGGAAGGATTCACGATGTAATACGGGCATTGCAGAATGGGACGTTGGAAGGCGGTGACAGTCTCTGCAAGCCAGGCGCGGGCAAGGGATACGGGGTGGACAAATCAGTGTGTGACCATCCGCACGACTCCGATAAAAAGCATACATGTAAACACGATTAAGGAGAAATTATGACAATTTGTTTAAGTTCACAGGGCAATACACTGGATGCGCAAATTGACCCCAGGTTCGGGAGGTGTCAGTACTTCATTATTTTTGATACTGAGACATCTGCATTCGAGGCGATAACAAACCCGAATATTGATTCCATGGGCGGCGCCGGCATTCAATCCGGACAGCTTATTGCCGGGAAAAAAGTGCGGGCGGTTTTAACGGGAAATGTCGGGCCGAATGCATTTCAGACATTACAGGCAGCCGGAATCGAGGTCGTTACCGGTATTTCAGGAAGCGTACGGGAGGCAATAGAGAAATTCAGGAAAGGCGGCCTTGCAGTAGCACAAGGACCGAGCGCGGCGTCGCATTCCGGTATGCCGGCAGGGAGATAGAGGAGGTTAACGAAATGGCATTAGGACAAGGACAAGGATCAGGTCAGGGAGCAGGACGACAAGGCAGAAGCAGAGGTACGGGTATGGGAAGAGGTGGCAGGGGCAGAGCGGCCGGTAGTCGGGCGGGTGCAGGGCCAGGCGGAAACTGTATCTGCCCGGCCTGCGGCGAAAAAATTACCCATCAGGCAGGAGTGCCCTGCTATTCCGTAAATTGCTCGAAATGCGGTGCAAACATGGTAAGGGAATAATTACGGGTATCATGATGTTGACTGATACAGATACTGAAGTAAATGCTTTGAGGAGAGTAAGCTTTGTGTTTTCAGCGTTATCATGTCTTCAGAGAGACCCTTTCTGCAGAGAGTGCAGTTCATTCGTCAGGTGCATTGAGGCGATAAAGGATGAATTTATCAGTCTTGAGAAAGCAATTAACAAAAACGGAGCACTTCCGGAAGAGATGAGATGCATACTCTCGAATACGTATTCTGTGCTTGCTGACCTTAATATTCCTGACCGCCCTGTAAGTCAGAAAAAAGAAGGGAACTGCATGTTTCCGAAAAGAGTGTGCATGGCAAAAGCAGCATTTGCCATGCATGAGCAGTTACAGAAAGACTTTTCAGTCTCATTTATTAAAAGAACCCTGTGATATATGGCGATATGGGTAGAGGATTTAAAGTGAGGTTATGTTCCAAGACGGGAAAAAAGTTGCAGTGTACTCATATGCCGAGGTGGAGATCAGCATAACCGATCTGAAAACCCTTCCCGACCTTTATCACAATACAAAGTAAGGACTGAATATAAAAGGAGGATCAAAGAAAAATACCATGAGGATAATCATATAATTATTCAGAGTAGCTAGTGACGCGGAATTTATTATACAGGCAAAAGGAGATAGCTAATGATAGTCACAGTTGCAAGCGGAAAGGGCGGGACGGGAAAAACCACTATTGCCGTTAACCTCGCACTGGCTCTTCGTAATATCCAGTTTCTTGATTGTGATGTTGAGGAACCCAATGCGCAATTATTTCTGAAGGCGGACATAAGATCCAGGAAAGCAGCAACGATTCGGGTCCCCGAGGTCGACGAAGCGCTGTGCAATTACTGCGGCAGGTGCCGGGAAGTCTGTGCCTATAATGCCATTGCCGTTCTTGCACTCGATGAAGACATAAAAAAAGGGAGCATCTTGATCTTCCCGCATCTCTGTCACGGATGCGGAGGTTGCACTCTGCTGTGTCCTCAGAATGCCGTAAAGGAGGTTAACAAAGAGATCGGCGTTATCGAAGCAGGAAATGCCGGAGAACTGGAGTTCATTCATGGGAGGCTCAATATAGGCGAGATAATGTCTCCGCCCCTGATAAGGCAGGTTAAGGAGTATATTAACCCGGAGAAAACAGTCATAATAGACGCCCCCCCGGGAACATCCTGCCCTGTTATTGCTTCATTGAAAGGAAGTGATTTTTGCATACTGGTTACGGAACCGACCCCATTCGGCCTTAACGATTTGATCCTGGCTGTCGAGGTTTTGAGAAAACTGGAACTTCCCTTTGGTGTAGTGGTTAACCGGTCAGATATCGGCAATGATAAGGTGGATTCGTACTGCCTTGAAGAAAGCATCCCCATACTGATGCGCATTCCCTTTGACCGGGAAATCGCCTCTTTGTATTCAAAAGGAATTCCGATTATCGAAGAAAAGAAAGAATATATAGGCAAATTCAGGGAAATGTTTGATTTCATTATGTCAATAAATCAAAAAAGCTTTGTTATGTGAAGATTATTGTCGAAGCTGGGACGGAAAATCGACCGGAACAAGGAGAATTTAAGATGAAACAGATAGTCGTGATAAGCGGTAAAGGTGGAACCGGGAAGACTGTTTTGACTGCGTCCTTTGCTGCCCTATCAAAGAATAAGGTGATGGTTGACTGTGATGTCGATGCGGCAGATCTGCATCTTCTCCTACATCCGACTATCAAAGTGCGCCATGAGTTCAGAAGCGGGAAGACAGCCAGGATCGACAAGGATCTCTGTCAGGGGTGCGGTGAGTGTATTAATGCCTGCCGTTTTGATGCGATCAGCCAGGACTTTGCCGTGGATCCCGTTTCCTGTGAGGGATGTACAATATGCAGTTATGTCTGCCCTTCAGGGGCCATCACATTGGAAGAGAACATATCTGGAGAATGGTTTGTGTCCCACACAAAATACGGAATACTTGTCCATGCGAAGCTGGGGATCGCGGAAGAAAATTCCGGGAAGCTGGTGATGGTAGTGAGACAGGCTGCAAAAGATATTGCCGAAAAAGAAGGTCTGGAGTACGTAATTATTGACGGCCCGCCCGGAATCGGATGCCCGGTAATTGCCTCGCTTTCGGGTTCAGACATGGCTGTAGTTGTTACGGAGCCCACTGTGTCCGGCATTCATGATATGCAGAGGGTTGTCCAGGTAGCCGGACATTTCGGCATCCCTACAAAGGTGGTAATAAATAAATACGATATCAATCTGGAAAATAGCGAAAGCATCAAGCAGATTTGTGAGCAGGCAGACATAGAGGTGGTTGCACTCCTGCCTTTTTCCCGGCAGGTAAGCGAATCGATTGTTCAGGGGATCCCGCTCGTCGAATTCAGCAGCAACGGAATAGCCGGGGATATCGCGCTACTCTGGGAAAGGATCAAATAACATATGGCTGGGGAGAACTGCGGTGTGGGTCATTGAGATGTATTTCTTTCTGCCGCAGTTATGTCCGCACTATTTTTGTTAAGCTATATTGCAGTGTTGCTTGCAGATTTTTTGATCAGCGCTGTATATTTTAGATAGATATCAAAAGGAGACTTCAGGAAACCCAGGCGACCTAAGGGGAGTATTCCCAAAAGAATCAATACTATGAATTCAAAAAAACAGGGCAATGGAAAAGAAGCGAACACGAGAACATCAGCAAGGCTCAAATGCTGGGAAGTCTTTAGGTGTGAAGAGAAGAAATGCCCTGCCTACAGATCACGGAATCTCAGATGCTGGCTGTTTTCCGGGACCCATTGCCGCAGCGAGATCCAGGGGAAGTTTTTAGAGAAAATAGAGATGTGCCTGGGGTGTAAGTTTTTTCACGCAAACAAAGATGTCGCTGCGATGAGGGCGACCCTGAAAGTTGTTGATAATCAATTCAGAGAGTACAACAAAATTATCAGCAAGAGAGACAGAGAACTGAGGAGTATGAGTATGGAGTTGGCCATCGGCCTCTCGGAGGTCTTCGAGGCACTAAAAAAGATTGCCGCTGGAGACCCCACAGTGCGAGTTTCTGAAAAATCGAGAGTTGAGTTAATCAGCAAATTAAAGCACCTTGTGAATTTAACTGCAGAGGAGATAGGTGAAATCGTTAACCTGTCTCATGAGATTGCGATTGAGCTTGCAGAGCATTTTGATACTTTGCATAAGGTTTCCAGGGGCGAATTGGATTCGAGAATATCGGGAGGGTCACAGATAGAGCTCCTTGAAGCGCTCAAGAAGGTAACAAATGAGATGATTGACAGTATATCGAGAGAAATCGGTGAGCGCAAGCATACTGAGGAGATATTGAAGGAACGCACCCATGATCTCTGGGCGAGGGTGAAGGAGATTAATTGCTTATACAGCATATCGGAGCTGACCGAAAAAAGGGATGTTCCAATCGATGAGGTGCTTCAAGGCGCTGTGGACCGGATTCCTTTCGGCTGGCGCTATCCGGAAATTACCTGTGCACGGCTAATTTTGAGTGATCAGGAATTTAACACAAGGAATTTCAGAGAGACTGACTGGAGACATGCCAGCACCGTCTATGTATATGGTGAAAAGGCTGGCACGGTGGAGGTCTATTATCTGGAGGAGAAATTGTCGGTTGATGAATGGCCGTTTCTCAAGGAAGAGGGGGATCTCCTTGATGCTATTGCCAGGCACATCGGAAGATTCATCGAACGGATGAAGAGCAGGGAAGCCTTGCGGGAATCCGAAGAAAAATATCGGACGGTTTTTGAAAATACTGGAAATGCAACAATAATCGTTGAGGAAAGCGCTACGATTTCACTGATCAATACCAAATTTGAAATACTCTCGGGTTACTCAAAAGAAGAAGTCGAGGGGAAGAAAAGCTGGACAGAATTTTTCCATGAAGATGATCTGAAAAAGATCAGGGAGTGTCATCACACAACAAGAATCAATCCCAAGGCCAATCCGATAAATCACGAAGTTCAGTTTATTGACAGGCACGGCAATTTGAAGAATATTCTCTTGAGTGTCTCCATGATACCTGGAACAGGGAAGACCGTTGAGTCTCTTATCGATATTACCGAAAGGAAAAAACTGGAAGCACAGATGCTGCATACAGAAAAACTTGCGTCTATTGGAACCCTCGCTGCCGGTGTTGCACATGAGATCAATAATCCGCTTGCAGTGATGCTTGGTTTTACGGAATTGCTTTTAGAAAAGGTTCCTGAAAACTCAGAGTCCCAGGACATCCTTAACACCATACAAAAACAGGGTAATAATGCCAAGAGAATCGTGGAAAGTCTTTTAAGCTTTGTGAGGTATAAAGAGCACAGAGAAGAAGATGTGGATATAAACAAGTGCATTGACGAAGTGCTTGTTGTGAAAGGAAACACCTTATCTATCAATAATATTTCTGTAATAAGAAATATGGGAGAATCATTACCTATGGTCAGAGGAGACCCCAATGAACTGCAGCAGGTCTTCTTCAATATTATCAGTAATGCTATCCCTGCCATGAAAGGAGGCGGCACGCTCACAATACAAACGCAATCCGCAAACAGAGATGAAGATAAGCATGTTGTGATACGCATATCAGACACCGGCGTCGGGATTAAGCCGGAGCACAGATCCAGAATCTTTGATCCGCTTTTTACGACCAAGAAAGTGGGCGAAGGTACGGGTCTTGGTCTCACAGTATCATATGCTATTGCTAAAAAATATGGTGGCAGCATCACCTTTGAGACGAAGGTAAAAGAGGAATCTCCCTATTCTGGAACAACTTTTGTTATAACCCTCCCTGCATTAACTTATTATAAAGACCCTTATTATCGGGATAGGTAATCTTCTCCGCTCCGATGACGGTGCAGGACTTCATGTGATCGATGCCTTGAGAAAGGAACAGTCCGTACCGAATGCTGATCTGAAAGAATGCTCCACCGGTTTCGATATATTGGATGAGATTGCGGGGTATGAGACGATATTCATTGTTGATGCGATTAAAAGTAATGGAGAACCAGGAAAGATCTATAGGTTCTCACCTGAAGAATTCACACAGAAAGCAACGCTCCATACGTTTTCATCCCACGAAGCGGATTTCCTGACGATGCTTGAACTGGGGAAGCAATTATTCCCCGATAAGATGCCTGAAGACATCACGATAGTCGCAATCGAAGCAGAGGATGTGATGACAATTTCGGATAAATGCACTCCAAGGGTTGAAGAGGCTATACTCCTGGCTGTAGAATTGATTAAAAGATCACTGTAATCAAAAGAATATCCTCAAGACTTACTTCAGAGTATAATATCTCCTATACATTTACATTTTTATGTCATTTCTGCGAAAGCGTGAATCCTGAAAGATACACCCGGATTCTGCATTAAGTGCGGAATGACAGGTGTCCTAAGTTTTTGTTTATACATTGCATCTTAGTTGAGGAGTGGTTCTTTAATGCTGCATGAAAGGAGTAAAGGATGGCAAGGCCGAGAATGAAAACCAGGAAAGGTGATGCGGTTAAGATTCACTATACATGCAAACTGTCGAATGGCACCGTGATCGACAGTTCAGAAGGAAAGGAACCGCTTGAGTTTACCATTGGAAAAGTCGAGGTTATTAAAGGGCTTGAAGAATCTGTTGCCGGGATGAAGGTCGGAGAGTCGAAGACAGTGACCGTACCGGCTGATAAGGCTTATGGGTTATACCATGATGAATGGGTGCTGGAAGTGGGTCGCGACAAGTTCTCTGAAGACTGGAGGCCGGAAATAGGTCTTCACTATGAAGTCCCCAGGGAAAACGGTCAGTCCACGACCGCTACTGTAACCCATGTTTCACAATCGTCGGTGACGCTGGATTTCAATCATCCCCTGGCAGGAAAAGAACTGATTTTCGAAATCAGTCTGCTGGAGATTGTGTAGCCTGGATTATCTATAGTAAGCCGGGGATAAAGTTTTTTAGCTAATTTTCCCGAAAGCTTTCGGGAAAGCATTCGGTACCTCTCTATGAGTCGTAGACCGAGAGTTTTGACTCTTTATTATCAGAGTATTTTGACTATCGGAAAAAGAATCTGCTCAAATACTTTATCCCCGACCTCTTATTTGTCTATAACTTTTTAACAAGGGCATCCAGCGCCGGATATTCCTTTTTTGCGGCACTTAGGTCTTCTCGAAGCAGCCTCAATCCCTCAGGAATATATTTCAAAAAGTAATTTTTGCCTTTTACCGAGGATAGGAAACCGTATGCGCCGAGGGCCTGCATGTGGCGCTGCATTCTGCAGGGGAGGAGGGTTTCCCCAAACTCTTTTTCATTAAACCATTGAGCGTCTGCGGACATTTTTCCGGTATAGTAGGACAGAAGCCTCTCCCTCGTACTGCAGGACAGTCGGTAGTAGGGGTCCCATAACAGAGAGACGATGTCGTAGGCAGGAGGACCTAACCGTGCACCCTGATAATCCAGAACCACCGGATTCCCGCCCCTGACCATTATATTCTGCGACTGAAAATCACGGTGGACTATTGTCTTACTAAAGGAATTCACCTTAAGTGCGAGGCTTTGAAAATTATCATTCAGCGCCCCGGCATCGCCTATTTGTATACCGGCGACTCCTTTCACGAACCTTTCAACAAAATAGCCTGTCTCCCATCTGATATGATCATAATCGAATCTCCTGTCCTGCAGAGAAGGACATTCCCGGACATGTTCGGTCACGGATGTATGAAGCAGTATCAGGAAATCCAGTGCCTTCCTGTAGATCTCTTCCTGTTTGTCTTCTGCGCGTCTGCATTTAAGCCAGCTGTAGAGGGACAGGCCGCCGGCGTCTTCGAATACAGCCATTTTCCTGCCGGGGTCTCTCCCGATGAGTTCTGGAACAGGCAGGGAATGCTTTCTGAAAAAAAGTGTCAGTTCAATATGTCTGTCATAATCGGCGTCGCCTTCAGGACACTTCATGAGCACCACCGAACGACCATTCTTTTTTACTCTGAAGTATTTTCTGTCCGAACCTCCGGTGCCGATAGCGACGGCATTGTCGCCGGAGAAATTGAACAAATCCGTTTCCTTAAGAACAATCTTAAAATCGGGACCGATAATACTGTTTTCGAATGAATCCTCCACCGAAGCCGTCCCAGGAGCGCTGCAAGCACCTTCCCGGCGTTCAATCCCAATTTCTGTGCCGGGGAGGACGATGCAGTTCCGCAACGACAATTTATCATGCACTATGCTCGCATCCTCGATAATCACGTAACCGTCCATTTCGATATTGTCGCAGCCCTGAACAGAAGGATGGATATATACAGTTTCCCCAATGTTCTTCAGTTCTTCGAAAACCGCTTTCGTGTACGACGCCGGTCTTCCGGTGTCGGTCCATGAGCATCCGGTTACATCCAGAGTCCCGATTTTATATCCCGCTGATATCGCCCTGAACCATGCATCAACCACGCTGGAGTTGCCCTCAGGCAGAAATTGAAGAAATTCAGGTCGATATACGGCAATACCTGTAAAGGCAAGGATTTTTTGACTCCCTTCAGGTAACCCCTTTGCATATTCAGTCGGATTTACCGATGCGAAAGGCTTTGGATGACCGAGGGCTCCATTCAGGAATCCTCCCTTAAGAATCAATCTGTTGAATTCAGGGTAATCATGCACGGCAAGGGTTGCGAGATTACCGGATGAAATATGAAAGGCGATTAAATTTTCGAGATCGATATCCGAAACGATATCCGCGTTATGAACAAGAAATATGTTTTTTTTGAGGAACCCTTCGGCATTTTTAAGAGCGCCCCCGGTTCCGAGAACAGGGTCTTCCGGGAAAAGCACAACCCTTTCCCCGAATTGCGAATTGCGTACCCATTTTTCAACAGCCTCTTTTTTATAGTGGAGGTTAATCCCGATTGCGGTTATGGGCAGTGCCGATACTTTTTCGAGGATGTATTCCAAAACAGGCTTTCCGAGAATCGGGAGAAGAGGTTTCGGAATGTATGCGGTGATCGGACGAAGCCTTTCGCCGAGGCCGGCTGCAAGAATAAAGACCGAAAGGTTTGTCATAAACAGTTTATTTATACATCAGATACTTTTTCCTGTAACACCTGTCAAACCGGTAACACTCTTCCTGCCACCATACTTCCATAAGATCGATGTCTTCCCCCCTTTCGATGTCCCTCCTCAGCCGGTCTGTGCCCGCAAGGATATCTATTGGCATCTTTTCAGTTTCGTACTCATAGGGAGGCTGTTTCCAGGAGAACTTGTCCGGATAAAGATCATGAATGGCTTTGATGACGGCTACGCCGGTCTTAAAAGGCTTAAACTTTTTTCTGCTGACCACATGGATTTGAGCCCCCCCGCATAATCTGCCGGCATGTTTCTGAAAGGCAGGCTGAAAATGCAACGGCCTGAAAACAACCCCCGGCAATTTAAAGGTTTTAAGATGATTCGACAGGACATCAGGATCTGCAAACGGCGCTCCGAATATTTCGAAGGGTCTTGTAGTACCTCTCCCTTCACTAACATTTGTGCCCTCCAGAAGGCACATGCCCGGATATACAGTAGCTGTATCGAGTGTCGGCATGTTTGGCGAGGGCAAAACCCATGGCAGGCCTGTCTCGTCGTGCCACATTCTTCTTTCCCACCCCTGCATCAGGATGACGTGGAAATCAAGAGAAGGATAAAACTCGTTGTGCAGATAATTACTGATCTCCCCGATTGTCATGCCATGCCGCACAGGCAGCGGACGCTGCCCGACAAACGAGGCATAAGCGGTATCTAAAAGAGGTCCCTCGGTCATATTGCCGGTGACAGGATTTGGTCTGTCGAGTATGACCACTGATTTGTTCAACTCAGTGCACGCCTGCATGCAAAGCTCCATCGTCCATATAAATGTATAGTAGCGTGAACCGACATCCTGAAGATCGATTACCATGATATCAATATGTTCGAGCATAAGCGGCTCAGGTTTCCGGCTAAGCCCGTAAAGGCTGAATACAGGAAGGCCCGTCTGTTTGTCGACGAAACCGTCCCATTCGACCATATTGTCCTGAGTTTCGCCATGGATTCCGTGCTGCGGGCCAAAGAGGGCCGTTAATTTGCATGTTCTTGATTTAATGAATAATTGAACGGCATGTTCGAGTTTCCTGTTCACAGATGCGGGATGTATTAGAAGCCCTGCACGGGAACCTCTTAATTTTCCGGGCCGTTTTTTTTCAAAAATGTCCAGTCCGGAACGGATGTTTTGAAAAATTTTCCTTTTCAGCATGGCAACAGATTGAATAAAACTTCATTAGTGTAACTTTAAAGCATATTTTTTGGAATATTTAACTTTTTACGGCGATCAAATATGCTCAAAGCAGAGCCTTATTCAAGTTCGACTGAAAGTCTGATAAAATTTATACCAGGGGGCTCAATTGGAGTTTTTTAAGCATTTTCGTCTCACATACCGGATGAAAGTTGTGCCTCATCCTATTTTAAACTTATGAGCATTTTAAACCGATTATCAGAGATTTTTTCCAGAATGGGCAAGCCAGGGGTATATCCGGAGAGCCTGGAAGAACCGCTCATGAAAAAATACAGCGCCTTCCGCGAACTGCTTTCACAGAACAACGCCGTCCTGGAGGCCATGGCGGAACTTGAAAACAGTCTGTCGGGAGATTCCGTCCCCGAGCGACAGGATATCCGTCAAAGACTCTCCATGATTACGGTGGGGGTCGATAACATTATCATAGGCCTGAATCTTATCGCGAAGGACAAGTTTCTGACATTGCACGACAAATTTAAGACGATCAATTCAGAGATCGAAATGATTTTGTCTGAAAGGAAGGAAATTCCCGTAAGTGAAATTACCATCCCATTCGATGAAATCACCAGGGGAAGAATGGTTGAAGTCGGAAACAAGAATGCGAATCTCGGAGAAGTCAAAAACCGCATGGAGATACCAATCCCGGAAGGCTTTGCCGTAAGTACCTTTGCATTTAAAAAATTCATGGAGCATAACAAATTGCTCACTGAGATGCAAAATCTGTTATCAGAGATTTATTCGGGCGCCGCAGGATTACCGTATAACAGGATTGAAGTGCTGAAACAAAGTATCATCCGTGCAGAGATCCCCGCCGATATCGAAAAGGAGCTCGATGAAGCTTACCAGAGACTCTGCGGAAAATGCGGACGGTCAGTCAATGTTGCGGTGAGGAGCAGCGCCGTCCACGAGGACGGAGCAATGAGTTTTGCCGGACAGTTTGCGACTTTTCTGAATGTGTCTTCCCATCAGATATCGCAGAAGTACAAGGAAGTTGTCTCAAGCCTTTTGACCGGGAAGGTCCTTTTTTATTACAGAACCAGGCTCTTTCAGGATTATGAAATAGCGATGGCAGTGGGGGTAATGGAAATGATCGAAGCGGTGTCGGCGGGTGTTGTATATACAAGGAATCCAAACAATCCGGGAGATGAATTCATCATCGTCAGTGCAGTATACGGCATGGGCCATCCTGTAGTCGAAGGGCTTGTGACTCCGGCAACGTATATTCTTTCAAGGCACCCTCCGTATGACGTCATCAGTTCAGGTATCCCTGAACAAACGAATATGTTTGTCTGCGGAGACGACGGGACAATGCAGGAAGTTCCTCTGCCTCATGATGTAAAACGAAGGCCCTGCCTTTCAGAGGAACATCTTAAGACCTTGGCCGGGTATGCTATTTCCATTGAAAATCATTATTCCTGCCCCCAAGATATTGAGTGGGCGCTCGACATCTCCGGAAAGCTTTACGTTTTGCAGACGAGACCTCTCGTTATTCATGCAGCTTCGATAACTAAACCTGAAATTTCCTTGCCGGCGGACCGAAGGATATTAATGAATAAAGGTGTTACTGCCAGTAAAGGTGTCGGATACGGAAAGGCATGCCTCATGAACATCTCGGATGATATGGAGAGATTTCCTGAAGGTGCGGTCCTCGTCACAAAATATACATCGACAAGATTTGTGCCCCTGCTGGAGAGGACAAGCGCGATCGTTACTGATATCGGATCTGCAACCATGCATATGGCGACTGTTGCGCGGGAATTCGGGGTCCCTGCAATTGTCGGCACAGGGATCGCCACCGAATTGATAAAAGACGGGCAGGATCTGACTGTTGATGCAACGAATTGCACCGTATATGAAGGCTTCATGGGGGAACTTGTCGGGATTTCGGAGAAAAGGAAAACCCCTGCACGATGCACGCCGATCTTTGATGTTCTGCATACGATCCGCGCGTTGGTAGTCCCGTTGACGCTCGTTAATCCTGATGATGAGACCTTCAAACCTGAATACTGCAGGACGCTGCACGACATAACGAGATTCGCTCATCAAAAAGCCATGCATGAGATGTTCAAGATAACCAAAGAATATCCGGAAGATGCAGAAACGGTCCGGCTGCATGCAGGCATCCCTATCAGCATAGAAATCATTGATCTGGATAAAAGCATAGAGCCGGTTTACAAAAAACTTGCGCCAGAACATATACATTCATTGCCTTTTAACGCATTTCTCAAGGGATTAACTTCTCTGCCGTGGCCCGAGCCGAGACATGTAGATGTCAAGGGATTCCTTGGAATGGTCGCACATACGGCATCAATCGCAGAGCACGAACTCGGACACATGGGCGAACGCAGTTTTGCTTTTATTTCGAAAGAGTATATGAATTTTTCAGTAAGACTCGGATATCATCTTTCTGTTGTTGAAGCTTACGCGGGAGACGTGATCAATGATAATTATATCCGGTTTTTCTTCAGCGGCGGGGGGGCGGACAGTGCAAGAAGGCTGAGACGCGTGCACCTGATTACCGAAGTTCTGAAAAGGCTCGGTTTCTATGTGAAGAGCACAGGCGACCTTATAGATGCACTCCTCACAAAAGATACGGGATCAAATATCGAAGTCAAATTAGGCTTGCTCGGGAAACTGACGGTGTATACCAAACAATTGGACGTGATCATGTATGATGATCAGGCTGCGCAAAAATATCTGGAAGAATTCATCAGCACCCTCTCTGAAGATGTGAAGGCATGACGCATTTACTGTAGGGAGAGGGCTATCCGTCCTTCTGTGGAATTGTGTCTATCGATGCGAATTTTGGATCGTGCAGAGGCAGCAGGATGTCCGCCATATCTTTGACCTTCATTACTATATCATACGCTTCGTACGGGTTAATGAGCGTTCCCGGCGGGATTACCTCCATCTCCATGGCCCGAACTCTTGGAGGCGGATTAAAATTTTCCATTATGACGCAGAATCCCGTTATGGCGGCCTTGCCCTGCTCAGTGTCTACCATAACCGACAATCCTCCCTCGGTATGAGCAGGCGTATGAATGACTTTTATCCCGGGAAGAATTTCGGCATCGCCGTTGAGTGTTATTATCCGGCCTCTTTTCTCCACATCAGTAATAAAGTCATCATTATAGCGGAAATCAAGCGGGTGAGGGTTGTGGATCCTTTCCAGTTCTTTTGTGTGGACGTAGAATACGGCATTGATACACTTGTCGTCATTTTCGCAGTGGTCGTTATGTAAATGCGTGTGGATGACGATATCAATATCTTCGGGTTTTAATCCCCATCGGGCCAGTCCCTCTTCGAATTTATAAATCTTGCCGCCTATAGCGGTTTCTCTTTCTTTCGACTGCAAAGGCGCCAATTCTCCGGTATCTACTAATATTTTTTTGTCTCCACCCTCAATATACCAGCAGTAAATCGGTATCGTATAAGGCTTCCCGTAATCATGCTGATACGTCATCATCCCCTTGTCAAATGCCTTCGTGCCCATGACTATGGGATGTATCTTATAGATTCTATCTTGCATGTTCATCGTATGTTCTCCTTTTTTTTATTATAAAAAAAACGTCTGCTGTAAAAAGATCGACAAAATATATGTATTAGCAACTCTGTAACCGTTGCCGTCAGGATTTGTACAAACTGCTTGACATCTTTTTTTAATTTTATCATATTGAAAATGGGAACCATTTTCAATAAAATATTAAAGAGGAGATAAGAGATGCCTTGGAAAGATGGAACCGGGCCCCCTTGGTTACACGGAAAATTCAAAGGATGCGGGTACAGGATGACCATGCCAAGACAGATAATCTTGGATGTCCTCAGCGGAACAACCGAGCACCTGAGCGCTGAAGATATATATCACAAAGTCCATAATGCTTATCCTTCTATCGGTCTGACAACGGTTTACAGGACTCTTGAATTGCTCGTGCATGCAGGTTTGATCCATAAATTTGATTTTGGAGACGGCAGGGCAAGATATGAATTAGTTGAAGGTTCTCAAAACACCGGACACCATCATCACCTGGTCTGTACAGGATGTGGAAGTATTATCGATTATGCTGATTTTATCGATGAAGAGGTCGAATTGCTGAAAAAGACCGAAAAAGGACTTTCAAGAAAGTATAATTTTAAGATCACGAATCATCTCATCCAATTCTACGGTCTTTGCGGCAGATGTCAAAAGAAATAAAAAATTTTCATTATTAATGAAAATGGTTATCATTAACAAAATAAAATATATGCATTTATGTTTGTTTGGCAGGCATTCAGGCGATTTTGGGTGTTACCAGAAGGATTGACGATGTAATACGGGCATTGCAGAGTAGGACGCTCAAAGGCGGCGGAAGTCTATGTAAACCCGGTGCGGGCAAAGGATATGGTCTCGATAAGGGAGTGTGCGACCATCCGCATGAAAAGCATGATAAGTGTAAACATTAAGAGAGGAGATAAGTGTGAAAATTTGTGTAACAGCACAGGGAGCGGTGTAACTGCCAGAATAGACAAAGACGTCTGCCAGGAATGCGGTGGATGTATCTCTGTCTGCAGGTTTGAGGCAATATGCGGAGATTTTACTGTAGACCCTGTCTATGCTCTGGGAAAGGATCAATTAACATATGGAATATGTATACGGCCCTGTGCCATCAAGGAGATTAGGCTTTTCCCTTGGAATAGATATAGTTCCTTATAAGACCTGTTCTCTTGATTGTATCTATTGTCAGCTTGGAAGGACTACGCAAAAGAGCGTGGAGAGAAAAATCTATACGCAAAAAGATAATGTTTGCGAAGAAGTTCGGGAAGCATTGCGCAAAACAGAACGCATTGATTATATAACATTCTCCGGCTCTGGAGAGCCGACCCTGAATTTGGAGATAGGCGCTGTAATAAGAGAGGTAAAAAAGACAGCCGTGCTTCCGGTTGCAGTGCTTACCAACGGGACGTTGCTTTTTAGAGAGGATGTTCAGAAGGACCTGCTTGAGGCGGATGTTGTATGTCCTTCTCTTGATGCTGTTTCCGACGATATGTTCCAGAAGATCAACAGACCCCCTAATGTACTGAGATTAGACTCCATCATTCAGGGGCTGAAAAAATTCAGAAATATGTATAAAGGTAAAATATGGCTTGAAGTTATGCTGATAAAAAATTTTAATGACAGCACAGAAGAACTCGCAAGGATAAAAAATGCAATATCAGGGATACAGCCCGACAGGGTTTATCTTAATACTGTTGTCAGACCGCCGTCTGAATTGTATGCAAAACCACTAAATCGTTATGAAATGATGGCGGTAAAAAAGTTTTTCGATCAAAATTATGAGATCATTGCAGAGTTTCATGGCCAAAAAGTCGGAGAGGCTCAAAATGTTGAGGATGCTATTATCGAAATGACAAAAAGACGTCCGTTAACAATTATCGATATCGCCAATGTACTCGGAGTAGCGGAGACGAATGCCAGGACATGGATAAACATTCTGAAATATTCGGGTAAGCTGCAAGAAAGACAATATAAAGGAGAAAGATATTACTCATATGCAATAAAAAAATAGGGATACGTTCATATATGGTTAACCATATATGAAAATTCTTTCACCATGAACAACATAAGATAATTTATGACAAACGATTTTGTATTAAAAGTAAAAAACCTGACAGTGAGAATGGATAGTCAGAATATTATAGAAAACCTGTCTTTTCAGGTGAAAAGTGGAGACATAATTACCATTTTGGGGCCGAATGGGGCAGGGAAGACGGTTTTACTCAGGACTCTCCTTGGTCTTCTGCCGCATGAAGGAGAAATAGAATGGAAGTCAGGAATTAAACTCGGGTATGTCCCTCAAAGATTGCCGTTCATAAAGGACATCCCGTTAAGCGTAAACGATTTTTTCAAACTGAAAAAATCTTCTGAAAGAAAAACAAAAGAGATTTTAGATTCCGTCGGATTCCGGGAGAATTTGAAAAAGAAGAAAATAGGCGATTTATCTTCAGGGCAGTTTTTTATCGGTATTCTATTCGCAGAGATTTCGAAGTTTTCTGCAGGTCCACTAATCATTTTAACAAACACGGGTATTTTTCTGATTCCGCTTGTTTTCAAGAATCGGGGAAGGAGGTGAAATGCCTTGAACGAGATGGATGATGGCTGAGAATTTGCAGACCCGCATGTACAAATCTTCGCGTATGAAAAGAGATTACGCCGTCACGCATAGGGAGACGTTTCAGAATGAACTGGTAATACAAAATACTGAAAAGCCAAAGGAAGAAAAAAATGGCGAAGAATTTGGTTATTGATGAAGAATTGTACGAAGGATATGAAACATGTGTGTCTCTCTGTCCTGACGTATTTGAGATGACAGCCGACGCGAAAGCAAGGGTGAAAAACGCCGCTGCCTGTGAAACCTGCAACTGCCAGGAGGAGATTGACTCCTGTCCGGTCGGAGCGATTAAGTGGGAATAGTCGATTTGAAGGTGAGGAAGGCCCTTAACAGGGGCGGCCCCGCAGGGATGAAAACAGGAGCAACACAATGAGAGAGGAAGAGAAGATGGATAAAGATATAACCCTTCTGAACCAGACACCAGATGATGATCAGGAACTCTCTGAAGAACAGAGAGCGTATATACAGAAAATGCTCGAAAGGCTTATGGAACTCGGCATAGGGGCAGTCTACGGAGTTGAGGAGGCCAACGAGGAAGTGATAATCGACCACGGGGAAAGACTCTCCATCTGCAGGGCTGTCTGCTGCAGCTTCATTTTTGCTCTCACAAAAGAGGAAGTGCAAAAAGGACATGTGCAATGGAATCGGAAACGCCCCTATTTTATTGCGAGGGATGAAGACGGATTCTGCCCGCATTTGGACAGGGAGACTTTCAGATGCAACATCTGGGAAGAACGCCCCGAGAGATGCCGTCAATACGATTGCAGAAAGGACCCGAATGTGTGGTTAGACTGGGAGAAGAAAGTCATAAATCCGAATGCTTTTGACCATCTCCCATCAAAATAGCGCATTAAGCAAAAGTATCTGCCGGCAGGAAAAAATACAACATATGATATGAGTTCCCGGCGAGAAAGAAGTATTTGAGAAATTTGGGTTCAGAACATAAATAACAGTGCCGGTAAAAGAGAAAGTAAACAATGCCATTCGGTTTTGGAAGGTGTAAGAGAAGAGGTCGGGGTAAAGCTTTTAGTGGAAGAGGTCCTGTCAGACCACCTGCTAACTGTATATGTTCTGTGTGCGGTTTTGTAGCGCCTCATCAGCAAGGCATTCCTTGTTTTCAAACAAAATGTCCACGATGCAACTCACCGATGGTCCTTCAATTTTTTCAATGAATGTAAATAATGAATGTAAATAAGGATATGTTTTCTATCGGACAAACGTTGACTGAAACAATGGGAAACAGGAAAGAGAAAATGTTAAAGAATTAAAAAAGGGGCAAAGGATAGCTTTTTTTGCAACCTTCGTAACGTTCATGTTGGCGGTTACGTCGCGGATCGGGGGAATCTCCTTTTATATGCTTAAAAATAACTTTGTTGATATCTACAAGGCTGAAGAAGGCCTTTCGGTAAGGGAGATTATCGGGAGGTACCGCAATAATCAGATTGAACGCATTCTGCTGCCGACACATTCCGCAGTTTCACCGCGTGATTTAGAATAAGCAAAACACACAGCGGCCAGAAAAGTCCCCGTATAGAAAAACGAACCCGTCCGATGAATATTTGACAGAAGCATTGCGGCCATTGTAGACTATATTGAGACTCAATCTCAATGGAAGAGAATATTTTCAGAAAGTTGCTTGAAGAGAGAGGATGGCGTCTGACGAAGCAGAGAAACGCTATTCTCCAGAAAGCCTTTTCATACAAAGGCCATTTCGACCCGGAATCTCTCTACTTGGCGATGCGGGGAAAAGGCATGAAGGCTTCCAGGGCGTCTGTTTACAGGACCCTGAACCTTCTGTGCGAATGCGGGCTCGTGGAGAAAGTCGGTAAAACAGAGCAGGGCACTATTTACGAGCAGAGCGCCGGCCGCAAACACCACGATCATATGATATGCATACAATGCGGGAAAATTATAGAATTTTATTCGGAAAAGATCGAAAAACTGCAGGAAAAGATATGCCGGGAGCTGGACTTTAAGGGTAAAAACCATACTCTGGAGATTCGGGGCTATTGCAGACAGTGTCAATCGGGGGAAAATGGTTTAGAAGGAGATGGTTCGCATGGGTATTGATGTCATTCCATTGATCTCACTTCATGAAGGTGAGGAGGGGATAATACATTCGGTTGCAGGGGGAGTTGGACTGATCGGCAGGCTTGCGTCGATGGGGCTGACTTCCGGTATGAGGGTTAAGGTGGTCAGAAACATCGGCGGCCCCCTCATAGTTACTACGAACGGCACCAGGATAGCGATCGGAAGGGGGCAGTCCCAGAAGATTGCTGTCAGGCGTCTTACTGCCGCAAAAGAGAAAGCAGCGCCCAGGTAATGGCGGAAAAAGAGCTCCTGGTTGCGCTTGCCGGACAACCGAACGTCGGCAAATCAACGGTCTTCAACATTCTGACAGGCCTGTCCCAGCATGTCGGAAATTGGCCGGGCAAAACAGTCGAAAAAAAAGAGGGTCTCTATGCTTCGAACGGGACAAGGATAAAAATTGTCGACCTTCCCGGCAGCTACAGCCTGACTGCATACTCTGAAGAAGAGAAAATAGCAAGAGACTTTATCATCAATGAGCGGCCTGACGCGATTGTTCTCATAGCCAATGCATCGGCAGTAGAGAGAAGTCTTTACCTCCTCGCCGAGTTCCTCCTTTTGAAGGTCCCGATCATTGTCGGCCTGAATATGACGGATGTGGCAGAGCAGCAGGGCATCCGCATTGATGTCGGACGGCTCGAAAAATACCTCGGAGTCCCTGTTATTCCCATGGTCGCTTCGAAAAACAAGGGGATTAAGGTACTGATCTCGGCGATCCTCGCTCTTTCCGGGGGGGAAAGGGAGTACACGCCCTCTATCGCCGACGTTTCTCAGGACCACAGGGAAATTTTCATGGAACTGGCCGATATCCTTGAGCCGTATATTGCCCCGCCCTATTTGACACGATGGACTATTACAAAAATCATGGAGGGGGACACTGATATCACGGAGAAGATGAGCCGGATTGTACCCGCTGATTCCTGGAGCAGGGTCCAGGGCCTCCTGCTGCAGCACGAAGATTCACTCCTTGCGGTTGTCAGGGGCAGATACGACTGGATTGAGGGGGCTGTCCGTTCTGCAATATCTGAGTTTAAGCGGGGCCAGATTCTTTTCACCGACCGATTAGATCATATCCTCACGCGTCCTGCCCTTGGGATTCCCATTCTTCTCGGCGTGCTTGCTCTTGTTTTTTTAGTTACCTATGGCCTGGGTCTGCCGCTCCAGGGTTTTCTCGAAGCGGGCATGAATTCCCTTGCGACGCGGGTTGAGCCTTTTCTCGGAGAATCATACTGGATCAGGGGAATTATCGTAGATGGCCTGATCGGGGGTGCGGGAACAGTCCTGACATTTCTTCCGGTGCTCGTCTTTTTCTTTACCGCCATGGCGTTTCTCGAAGATGTGGGATATATGGCAAGGGCTGCTTTTGTCATGGACAGGTTTATGCATGTGATCGGTCTTCACGGAAAAAGCTTTCTTCCCTTCTGTCTGGGATTCGGCTGCAATGTCCCGGCTGTCATGGGTGCGCGGATACTGGAAGCGGGCAGGACGAGGCTTCTCACGATTTTTCTCACTCCCTTTGTTCCCTGCACTGCAAAGCTGGCTGCAGTAACGCTTGTTGCGGCCGCCGTGTTTGGCAGCAAGGCGCTTCTCACCTCCTGGGCGCTTGTTGCCGGAAACATCCTGGTCCTTGGTTTTTCGGGGATGATAGCAAGCAGATTCATTTTTAAAAGAAAACACATGCCTTTTATAATGGAGCTGCCTTTTTATCATAAACCGAACCTGAAAACAATAGGAGTCGTTGTCTGGAAAAGGATAACGGCATTCATAAAGAAGGCAGGAACGATTATTGTGTTGTTTTCCGTCCTTCTCTGGCTTTTTTCTCATATCCCCGGAGGAGATATCGAGGGCAGCCTCCTCGGTGTGGTAGGTCGGGCCATTGAGCCGGTAGGAGGCCCCATAGGACTCGACTGGAAAATGATTGTGGCTTTGTTGGCCGGCGTAGCTGCCAAGGAGAATTCCATAGCGGCCCTGGGAGTGCTGTACGGCGTGGGAGAGGAGGGTGTCAGGGGCATTCTCCCGGGGGTAATGAGTCACGCGTCCGCACTCTCTTTTCTCGTCATCCTCATGCTTTTTATCCCCTGTGTTGCAACGCTTGTGGTCATGAAACAGGAGATGGGAGGCTGGCGCTGGTTCTTGTCCTCCTTTGTCTTTATGGTTTTTCTGTCTTACTTGTCCGGCATGGTTGTGTATCAATTAGCCTTAGTGGCAGGAATATAAGCCGCATTTCCCATAGCTGTTTGTCAGGCATTGTTTTTATCAATATGCTGCGCCGGTCTTTTCAACTCCCCGGGAAGAGAAAAATTTTTTACTCGTGGCAGAAGATACAGCATACGAGTTAAAATAGAATGTTTTCTCTTTTTGTGAGGATGCAATATTGTCTGAATGAAATGAGGAGATTATGGAACTGGATGAAGTTATCATAACAAAGGCGATTATCGATCGATTCTGCAATAAGCTGATTGCTAATCTTGAAACCGATGTGGCGATTGTGGGCGGGGGACCTTCAGGTCTCGTTGCAGGCTATTTTTTGGCCGGGGCAGGGAAAAAAGTCGTTCTTTTTGAACGCAAGCTGAGTGTCGGCGGCGGCATGTGGGGAGGAGGCATGCTTTTTAATGAAATCGTCGTTCAGAAAGCCGCGCTCCCGCTAATGAAGGAATTCGGGATTTCATACCGTGAGTTCCAAAAAAACTACTATACCGCTGATTCCGTTGAATCGATCTCTACCCTCACTTCCAGAGCTGTGCAGGCTGGGTTGACGATCTTTAATTGTATCAGCGCCGAGGATGTGCTGATGCGTACATCACGTGTTACCGGTCTGGTGCTGAATTGGACTGCGGTTGAAATGGCACGTCTGCATGTCGACCCCCTGGCTGCCCGTGCGAAATTTGTTCTGGACACGACAGGGCACGAGACATCAGTGGTCAGGCTGGTCCAGAATAAAGTACCGGGAAAGCTGAAAACGCCCAGCGGCAAGATCGAGGGAGAGAAATCAATGTGGTCTGATAACGCCGAAAGCTTTACCCTCAGGAACACGCGGGAGGTATTCCCGGGGTTATACGTGGCAGGAATGGCAGCGAATGCAACGTTCGGAGGTCCCCGCATGGGGCCTATTTTCGGGGGGATGCTCCTTTCCGGAGAAAAAGCGGCAACCATGCTTTTGCGGGCTCTTTCATCGAAATCGAGATAAGCAGAGAACTGCGGGAAAGGTTTTTTCAAAACTCAAGAATGGCCCCTGTGTGGAGATGCTGCAGCTTCTCTCCAAGCACGCCTTTGAGAACAGCATATACCTTTTGGCCCGTGCAATGTCCTGTATAGATCGTCTGCACCCGATAATCGAGCATTTTCCCCGCGATGTTCTGAATTTCACTTTTACTTTCCGCCATGGTGTTACGCTTCCGCAGGTCTATCAAATGGAAGCCGCCTATGACTGCCCTGATCGGGATCCCGTCAAATTTTTTGGCGACGGCATCGATCATATTGTGCGCGCCGTTTTTCGATATCCCTCTATCATAATAGAATGTTTCAACAGGAAAATCATTGCCCGGGCAGAAGAAATTGCGCTGAAACGGGGAAAACTTGCCATGATTATGGGCAAATGCTTATAATAATAGATGCCAAGGCCGAAGAAATGCAGATCTGTTCAATGCAAACCTGATGCGACCTATTTTAAACCGAGGGGGATCCCGCTGGTCGCTCTCGAGGAAATCAGTATGTCCCTTGATGAGATTGAGGCTTTACGGCTCGCCGATTATAACGGGCTGTATCATGAAGATGCGGCAATTGAGATGAAGATATCCCGGCAGACATTCGGGAGGATACTGAATGAGGCCCGCAGAAAAGTTGCGGAGTGTCTGTTAAAAGGCAAAGCGCTGAAAATAGAAATACCACAATAAGGAGGATCAAACAATGAAAGTAGGTTTTCCCGTCGAGATTGAAAAGGGCATGGAGAGCGAGGTGTATGGCCATTTCGGTTCTGCGCCGGTATTTCTGATCGTTGAGACCGAGAATAATAAGGTAACCACCATCAACAACAACGATCAGCATCATGAGCATGGAGCATGCAACCCGCTGAAGAAATTTACCGGTCAGCAGATTGACGCACTTGTGGTTGGCGGCATTGGAATGGGGGCGTTAAACATTTTGAACCAGTCCGGCATAAAGGTGTTCAAGGCACAGGCCCCAACAGTGCACGAAAATGTAGCCTTACTGAAGGCAGGGAATCTGCCTGAGTTTAGTTCCCAGCATACCTGCGCGGGTCATGGACATAGCGGAGGTTGCGGACATTAATTCTTCCTCGCCTCCCCTTGAGATAAGGGGAGAATGGTACGGTTATGAATCAGCGAAAAGGAGGTTGTCATGGCAAAGGAAAAAAAGAGGATTGCCATCATCGCGTGCAAAAACATCAAGGGTGTGAGTTGTGTCGGAGGTTGTCTGAAATGTTTTAAGGGAATTGCGGAGAGAGCCGGCGAGTATGAGCGCTGGAAGGATTATGATCTCGAAGTGATAGGAATGGACGATTGCGGCGGTTGCCCCGGCGTCATTATGCCCAAACTCGTTCTCATGAAGGACATGGGAAAGCTCTACGACAGAGATTTTGATGCGGTTCATCTCGGCACCTGTATTATGAAAGCGACCCAGACGGCAAACTGCCCCATTGACGTTGAAAAACTGAAACATTTGATCGAAACGAAGATGGGGAAAGAGGTTATTCTGGGGACACACGCGTATTAACATCAATCGCGTGCTTCTATTGCATTCAATCAGGCGGGCATAGGGTGTCCTGCCTGTAGCGAGGTTTCCATGCAGAGATTCAAGCAATATATCGGCAAGGACTTTATTCTGGGGAATGTAAGAGACTCGGAGGCACTCCGGTCGGCTGGTTTTGCTTACGACAGCCTCCCCGACTCAATCGGCGATTTTGAAGAGTGCGAATTTCTGTCGGATTTCAACGGGCAGCCGCTCTTCCTGTGCATAGCAGTTCTGACGGGTAAAGTCAAAAGAATAATGTTTGTTGCAGGCAACAGGGAAGACCCGGATGACGTGAGACCGTTGAGTGAAGCCGAACTGAAAAGTCTGCTGGACCGGAAAGGAGGAGCGCTGGTAAATTTTTTTGAACACATCACCCGGTGAGCATCACCGTCATCCGGCCCATATGCATTTTTCGGGTTAATGTATTTTCATTAATGCATCGGGATGCGTTACAACAATCACCGGGAAGGTTCGGTCAGCGCTCACCTGTTCTACTGCACTCCCGACATAGGGTCTTTCCTGTCTCTCTTTAGAATGGGAACCCATGACAATGAGATCCGCATCCTTTTGGCGTGCATAGTCCAGGATTGACAGGGAAGGTTCAGTTCCTCCCCATATGTCATATTGAGTATTGATTCCCTCAGGCACTTTGCAAAAGTCAATTATCGTTTCTCTCGCAGCAGTGCTTTCCGGTCCGGTTTGGTTTGCCATGTGGAAGAAGAAAAGCTCTGAACCATATTGCTCCGCCAGCTTTACTGCAAAATCAGAGGCATGTTTGCATGATATGGAAAAATCCACGCATACTATAATCTTTTTAAAATTCAATTTTTCCGGCGGTATGATGCGGCCGACGATCATCACCGGCGTTGTCGTATTCAGTATTACATCAGCAACAGTATTTCCTATGGGGAGTCCTATCAGCTCTTTTTCTTCTTCGACCCTCCCGGCATGGGGGCCGACCACGATCAAGTCTGCCCCGAACTTCCTTGCCCATCTCCTGATCTCTATACTGGGCTTCCCGTACGATAAATCGATCTGGTAATGGGCATACGATTTCAGCGCCCCTTCACATTTCTTATCCAGTTCCTCTCTCACTGCCTTTCTGTACTCCTGGCTTGTGGCGGTATCTTCCCCTGTTTTGAAGTGCCTGACACTCTCCAGAGGCCCGCATTCATGGAAATAGGAAGGTTCCAGAACATGCAGAACGGAGAGTTTCGCCTGGTTTTTTTTCGCTATTTCCAAAGCATTTATTAGTACTGCATCACATGCCTCCAGCACATCCGTTGCCGTCAATACTCGCTTAAACATTATTCCCTCCTTAATTATGATTATGAGAATAGAAAAAGAGTTTCTCTATGTGTTAATAAAATTTTAGCATAAAAGGCTCCCAATTCCAATACTCATCACGCCCGGTAATTCTAAAAAGAAGAGCGTCCCTTTCTCCCAGGGCTCTTCCGGAAAAAAACGGGAAGAACGCAGAATATGAGATTTTTAAACAGAAGCCGGCATCGTGAAAAAATTTATTGACTTTTCATGAATGGGTATGATACTTTTGCTAACCTGATTGTATCGTTTCAAACGGCAGGCAAAACACTTTTTTTAAAAAGGTATTTTTTAGTGCAAAGTGTTACGATAAAAAATCGTCAGAAAAAGGGCAGAATATGAAAGGTTCATCTAATTGGGATTGGGATACTAAAGAGAAATTAGTAGCAGATATCGATGCGTGGAGAAAAAAATATTACGCTACCCGCGACCTTGTTCCCAGTGATGACGGCGAGAAAATAGCTACTATAGTCAAGAATGAAGAGAGAAGATTTACTACCTGTGTTAATGGAGAGACATGGGAAGAAACTTTTGAACGGGTTTACTCGTTAAAGTTCACTCCGGATGGCCGGTTAGTTTCGCTCGTGTTCAGAAACTATGAATGGGCTGTTGCCGTCGACCACGAGATGTGGGAGGAAAAATTCGACTACCTGTGGAATCTTACTATAAGCCCAGATGGGAAAAGCATCGCAGTCAATATAAGAACAGGCGAGATGACGAGCGGAGTTTGTATGAACGGGCAAACATGGGAAAACAGTTTCCCCGAAGCAAGAGATCTTATTTTAAGTCCCGACGGAAAAAGGACTGCATCACATGTACAGTTAAATCCGCGTGCCGAACTGGATATCCTCGGATTTCTCAAGAAAAACTGGACAGCTGCAGTGGATGGAACCGCCTGGGATACTACTTATTTAACTCTCTGGGGCTCTGTCTTCAGTGATGACAGCAATCATGTTGCAGCTGTGGGAATGACAGACATGTCCCAATATACGATTGTAGTGGACGGCACCTCGTGGGAGCAGGTATTCGGCACTGTGTGGGAGCCGGTCTTCAAGCCGGGAAGTACTGATGTAGTTGCCCCTGTGCTGACACCCAAGGGCTGGACTCTTGCAATGAACGGAAAACCGATATGGAATAATTTTTCCCAGGTGTGGAAACAGAAATACAGATCTGATGGTCAGAAGTTGGCCGCTGTTGTTGCAGTCGATGTGGGAAAATGGACAGTAGCGGTTGACGGTACGCCATGGAGTAGTGTCTATAACCAGATGGTTTTATCCCCGATATTCAGCCCTGACGGCAAAAAGGTTGCGGCTGTGGTAAAAAACAATAACAGATGGACGGTATCTGTAGATGGTACAGCATGGTCTGAAACCTTTGATAATGTATGGGATCCGGTTTTTAGTCCGGGTAGCGATAAGCTGGCAGCAAAGGCTGAGAAGAACGGAAGATTTTTCATTACTGTGAACGGAAAAATCGGCAAGAAGGATTACGATAGGCTCTGGGACCCTGTTTTCAACCCTGACGGGACAAAAATCCTGGTGCGGGCTATAGATAAGGGGAAATATTACCGCAGAATAGTGTCTGTAAACGAAATCTAAACTTTATAGATAGAGAGGAGATATGGAATTATTAGCAAGTGCAGCGCTATATAACATTCTTAGAGGACCTCTCGTGTGGGTAGCTTTTCTTGTTTTTCTCGGGGGGAGTAGTTACAGAGTCTATACGTTGCTTGAAATGGCAAAAAAAGAAAAAGTGATTTTCCCATTCATCAGCCTGAAAGCTACTATAAAATCTATTTTTCACTGGGTTATCCCTTTTGCTTCAAGGAACTGGAGATTAAGACCCGTTATGACAACAATGACCTTTCTTTTTCACTTATGTCTTGTTTTTACTCCTATACTTTTACTCTCCCACAATATCCTCTGGCGTGAGTCATGGGGGATAACATGGTGGAGCCTCCCTGAAAATATTGCAGATATCATGACCCTGATTGTCATTTTTACCTGTATTTTCTTTCTTCTCAGGAGGATCTTTGCTCCTGAGGTCAGATTTGTAACTTTTTCCTCGGATTACCTAATCCTTGCCATTTCTTTTTTGCCTTTTTTTACTGGTTTCCTGGCATATCACCAGTGGGTTCTTCCACATAAGGCCATGGTGAATCTTCACATCCTATTTGGTGAAATTATGTTGATAGCAATTCCTTTCACCAGATTAGGCCATATGTTTTATTTCTTTTTGACAAGGTCATGGATGGGTTCTAATTTTGTTGGCCTCTGGCATACAAAGGACTGGTAAAGGTTTTTTGAGATAGAGGAGGATAAGAATGGTAGTAAAAAACGCACCAAAAGAAGTGGTAAAAGAAAAGTATGTAAGCAAGGATTTTAAAGAATATGTGAGAGACGTCATTCCCGATAAAGGCCTTGACGAAACAATAGCAAGGCTTACCCCGGAAAAGATCGAAAAGACGATAAAGGCGGTTATCGGGGGCCGTTCTTCAAGAATAAAAGCGGTAATGAACACCTGTATCCACTGCGGCCTCTGCGCAGAGGCATGCCACTGGTATCTCTCATATGATAAAGACCCAACCTATTCACCGGTAGCAAAAATGAGGATGACCATATGGGAGATGTTACGGAGGGACGGGAAGGTCGATGCGGAATTCATTAAACAATGTGCGCGGATAGTCTTCACGGAGTGTAACATCTGTCATCGTTGCAGCATGTATTGTCCTTATGGATTGGATATAGCCTTTATCCTCGGAATGGTCCGTCGTATATGTTTTCTTTTGGGTGTAATGCCTCAGCGCCAGTTTGACCAGGCTGAAGCCCATATAGCTACATTAAACCAGGTCTGGCTTTCACAAAATGACTGGATTGATGCGGTTCAGTGGATTGAGGAGGAGATAGGTGCTGATTACATAGATCTGCGCATCCCTATTGATAACGAAGAAGCAGAGGTTATGTTTCTGCCTCTTGGCGCAGAGCCGAAGACAGGGACGTATCACCTGGAGCGTACAGCGAAGATTATGCTTGTGGCGGGAGTAAAATGGACAGTGCCCGGCAGGGATGTATGGGACTGCAGCAGCATGTCCATGTTTGTCCGTGATATGGTGACCATGCAAAGGATTGTGCGCGGGCTTTACGAGAACGCAGCCCGGCTGCGAATTAAAACGATGATGCTGACTGAGTGAGGGCACCCTCGCTTTGCCACAAGTTTTGTGGCACCGCCGATGCTGGGATACAGAGAACTCCCTTTTGAAGTGAAGCAGACCGGTGAAGTTTACTATGACCTCCTCAAGAGTGGGAGGATACAGATAGACCCAAGCAAAAAGCTTAAAGTGCCTGTCACACTCCAGGATCCGTGTAATATCATACGAAGGGCAGGGGCGGCAGAGAAATTCAGGTATATTGTGAATGCAACCTGTGAGGATTTCAGAGAAATGACTCCGAACCGCGAGCATAACTATTGTTGTAATGCCGGCGGCGGGCTTGCTGCCTTGTCCAATTGGGCGGCCCACAAGGCCAGGGGGAACAGGGTTAAGGCTGAACAGATAAAGGCAACGGGTGCGAAGATTGTCATTACTCCATGCCATAACTGCAGTACCGGTATTAAAGACATAATTAAAATTTGGGAACTGGGTGTAAAGAACATGTTTTTTGATGAACTAATAGTTAATAGCATGGTAATTCCTGAGAAATTTAAAGTACAGAAATAAATCGGGAAGGATGAGAATATTATGAAAAAAGGGTTGATTGTTTTTGTTGTCGGACTTTGCTATCTCATCTTGCTCATCTACGGTATCGGCAGTATCTATTCCGTAGAAACTCCTACTGAGGTCAAAAAACCTGTTCAGAAGATTCCCGTTCAAGACCTGGAGGATAAAATATCTATTGCACATACGGAAATTTTTGGATCACTGGAACGCCCTCAGGTAATTTTTGATCACAAGAAACATATTGACGCTTTGATAAAGGATGGTAAACAGGAATGGGAGACCTGTGACTCCTGCCATCCATGGAATGAGGACAAAACGCAGATGTCCTTTATTTTTCCCCGGAAAGTTGTAAAAAAGGATAAAGATTCCTATATGCATGCTTATCACGACGAGTGTATCGATTGTCATAAAGAGATGAGATCTCAGAAAAAGAAGAGTGGCCCTGAGACCTGTGGCGATTGCCATTCTGAAAAGCTTTCCCTCTTACAATACAAATATCCGGTCACCGAGTTTGATTTTGCACACCATGAGAACCATGATAAGAAACTGAAAGAAAAGAATATCCAGGACAGCTGTTCATACTGCCATCACATTTATAATGAAGAACTTGTCTATGAAAAAGGGAAGGAATGGTCATGTTATTACTGCCACGAGATAGGCAGAAAGACGGGACCGGTTCTCGCAGTTGAGGCGAGCATTATCGGTAAAAAAGGCCTTGGTTTAGAAAAGGTCTCCCACATGCGGTGCCTGAACTGCCATCTTTACTTTAAAAAGCAAGATCAAGGCAAGATCAAGGCAAAAGACGAAAAAGAGGCCCCCACTGCATGCGTGAAGTGCCACACGGGCAAATATAAGACAGTTGTCGAGCTGGAAAAGGTTCCGCGCCCTGACAGCGGACAGTCTGAGAAGGCATTTATAGAGATCGAAAAGTCCAGGATGAAGGGGGTCCCCTTTGACCATAAGTCACATCAAACACAGTCTAAGACATGCAGGGGCTGCCATCATGAAACACTGAATGCCTGCAAGGAATGTCATACGATCGTAGGAAATCCGGACGGCGGGAATGTCAACATCGCCGCTGCTTACCATACAATTTCCTCGGAAAAAAGCTGTTCAGGGTGTCATAATGTCAGGAAAGCGGAGAAAAACTGCAGCGGTTGTCACCATGCGCTTTTGCCTGTTGATGCCGAGACAAAGAACCCCAGGAAAGAAGCCTGTGCTATCTGCCATTCCGGAAAACGCGAACTTCTTCCTGCTACAAAACTTACTGTTGCGGGACTTGATACTGAAAAGGTCAAAAAGGAGGTTGAAGTAAAGATTCTTGAGAAGGAATATGAACCTTCGAAGTTCCCTCACCTGAAGATTATTGAAAAACTGGTAAAAATTTCGAATGATGATAAATTAGGTTCCTATTTCCACAGGGATCTCCAGACGCTCTGTGAAGGATGCCACCACCAGAGCAGGGCCGAAGCAGAAGCAAGAAAAGACGAACCACCCTATTGCAGGAACTGCCATTCAATTGCTTTTGATCCTTTGCGCTTCAACCGACCGAGGTTGCTTGCTGCTTATCACCGCCAGTGCATACAGTGTCATGAAAAGATGGAACTTGAGAAGCCGAAAGAATGCAAGGAATGTCATAAGGAAAAAGAAGTACGACCGAGAGATATTCTTTCAAAACCGGTGGAAGCAAGCCGGTAGAAAGAGGAGGATTGGATGTATATATTTGAACAGCTATTTTCCCATCACGGATACGAATATGCAGTAGCCGTGCTGGCAATGTTTGTTTTTATATTTTTCTATTTTATTCTCACCTCAGAAAGGAAATAAACTGCATGGAGGCTAACTCATGAGTATTAACAGAAGAGAATTCCTGAAGCGATCATTAACCATAGCAGGGACCTCGTTGCTCAGTGGTGGAGCTATTGCCCATGCTGCAAATAACCCTGATCCTTCTATTTTTTCTACCGGCAACACAGCAAACGAAAAAAACTGGAAATTATGGGTTGAGAAATCCGAGACCCTTGCTCCTGTAAAATACGGAGTTCTTGTTGACACGACCCTCTGTATCGGTTGCCGGAGATGTGAGTGGGCATGCAATGAATGGAATAACAATCCAAACAGACCGATAAAAGAGTTTGAAGCGTCGGTATCCCAGCAGAAATCTGTTTTTAATGCGGTGCGGAGAATGCACGCAGGTAATTTTACTGTTGTTAATCGCTACATAAGCTCCAAAGACGGAAAGCCTATATATGTGAAACGGCAGTGTATGCACTGCGATGACCCTGGGTGTTTATCTTCGTGCTTTGTTGACGCATACAGGAAGGCAAAAAACGGTCCGGTTGTTCATAATGCAAGCGTGTGTATAGGATGCCGGTATTGTATGGTTGCCTGTCCATTCGACGTCCCTGCCTATGAATATTACGCACCCCTGAATCCGCAAATCACAAAATGTACCTTCTGCTTCGATAGAATCTCGAAAGGCAGTGTGCCGGCCTGTGTTGAGATTTGTCCTGCCGGAGTGATGACGTTCGGTAAAAGAGATGATCTCCTTAAGCTTGCTTACGAACGGATAGGGATGCGCCCTGACAGATATATTGATCATATATACGGAGAGAACGAGGTAGGAGGCACGAGCTGGCTCTATCTGTCATCAGTTCCCTTCCACGAAATAGGCCTGAGAACAGATATTGGTAAAACACCCATACCGAAATTGACCAAGGGATATCTTATCGGGGTAAAAATGTTCGAAATAGTCGGTGCCTGGCCGCTTGTTTTCGGGGCCTACTACGCTATATCTAAGGCCCGCAAGAAAGCTAATACGGGATATGAATCATCTGCAGAGACGGAGGGAGAAGGCCATGGCGGAAAACACTAATTCTTGGTTCAGGGAAAAGATACTTCTCGGTAAATCTAACAGAGATTACATTGCTAGCCTTGCTACACCTGGGAATTTCATTGCTGGCTTTATCATCATTTTTGGAGTTATCGTAATGGTTTATCGTCTTTTCTTCGGTCTTGGACCAGCGACGAATCTGACAGATAATTATCCATGGGGCTTCTGGATCGGGTTTGACATACTTGTCGGAATTGCCCTGGCAGCTCCAGGTTTAACTCTGGGTACGGCTGTCCATCTCTTCGGTATGAAGAAATATCACCACTTTGTTCGTCCCGCAATTCTCTCAAGCCTTCTCGGATACATTTTTGCGGTCTTTGCGCTTCTTTTTGACCTCGGCCGTTATTACCGTATCCCTTACCTTATAGGCTGGTCATGGGGATTGTCTTCGGTTTTGTTTCTGATAGGTTGGCATTTTACCCTTTATATTATTATCTGTATCATAGAATGGAGCCCCGCGCTCTTTGAGTGGTTAAATCTCAGGAAATTTCGTGAATTCTTCAACAAACTTGCTATTTGGGCAACTATCTTCGGGGTCATAATAGCTGGAGGCCATCAGTCTGCACTCGGCGGTTTGTATCTTATCGCTCCTGCAAAACTCCATCCCCTCTGGTATTCAATGTTCTTGCCGATATTCTTTCTTCTTTCTGCTATATTTGCAGGAATTTGTATGGTGATCGTTGAAAGTACCATCACCCACGGTGTTTTTAAAGGGCAGCTTAAAAACTTTAATCAGGCTGAATTTGACAGACGTACCATCGGTCTCGGTACCGCTGCAGCGGCAAGTTTATTCATCTACTTTATTCTGAAAATATTCGATCTGGCCCATTCTGACAACTGGGCATATCTGAATACGTTCTATGGTTTCTGGTATCTGGTTGAGGTAATTGGTTTTGTGCTTCTTCCGGCGATGCTCTTTGCGTCAGGAGTAAGAAACGGAAATACGAAACTTATACGGCTTACGGGATTTCTAACCGTGTTTGGTGTTATATTAAATCGGCTCAATGTCGCTATTTTTGCATATAACTGGCAATTCCCGGCCTCAATGAAGTATTACCCAAAGTGGATGGAAATTTCACTCTCGATCGGCGTGGTCGCGATGTTGATTGTTGCGTATCGTTTTATCGTCAACAGAATGGCAATAATGCATGATCACCCTGATTACGAATCAGGTCACTGATCTGCGGGATTGAAGCAAAGAAAAATAAGGAGCTCCTTAAAAGGTATGCTGCTGTTTTGATGTTGCCAGGCGATTCTTTAAATGGTGGCTTGAGTGATTTTTTCTATTTCTTTCTGAAGATATTCTAATGCTTCAATAACTTTATTCCGTGAAATTTTCGGAATTGTCATCATTAAATTCTTGATTTCGTTTTCATTCTTTCCGACTGCTTTGCTGATATAAAATATATCGATTTTATTATCAGTCATAAGACAACCGCATCCGCCCGCTGAACCTAAAAAATCACCGTTTATAAAAATAGGCACAAGAAATTTTAAAAAACCTGCTTCACATTCATCAATAACGGGCTTTCTGCTCTGTGAGACTTTTTTTGCGAAATTTTGCTGGGAGGCAGCACATATAACGCGGGAATCGCCTGCCTTAATGAGAGGACAAAGCTCATTTGCCCATCCGACAGGGGTGTGAATAACCTGATTGCCTTTATTATAGATACAACTGTTAAATCCAAACCGTTTATGAATATCTTCAGCCAATTGCTTCCATGATTCGACAGGAATTATATCAGTTAGTTCCATTTTTAAGCCTCCTGATGATTGATTGTTGTATACTATTTGAATTGGCAGAAAAATATCAACAGGTTTTCCTGCATCTGCAGTATTCATCGGGGAGTTCACGACTTATATAAGGGAGAGAAACGACTGCGCAAAAGGTGATTTACCCTCTGCGCAGTTCTGTACACTGAAGCGCAGGATTATTTGAGAAAAATACTTTTTGCGAGATTCGCATCATCTTTCTTGGTATAGACGACTGCTACGTTGTCACCGGCTTTGATATCCTGAAGGCTCTTTTTTTCATTACCCTTAGCTATTTTCGTTTCCATATCGGTAACAGCAACAATCTCTATTGTTTTATCCTTGAATTTTTTTGTCACTGTAATAGTACCGGCGCCTTCACTAACTGATTTTACCGCCCCCGTAATCTGCAATGCTTTCGATGCTTGCCGGAGCTTAAAATCATGCGACTCCGCCTTTTGATTTTCAGACGCATAAGAAGAGGCTTCGATACAAAATGCAAAAGAAAGAGACAATAGAACTATTAAGCATTTCTTCATGAATATCACCTCCTTTCGTATATTCGGTAATTCAGACATAATCGTATTATACTTATTGCGCTCCTCAATTATACATAAAATAAGCATGGCTGGAAAGATTTTTTTTCATAATTTCACATGAAATTTTGAAATGATGTACATCCCGGGCAATTAAGATAATTCCTTTGCAGCCGCCCAGCGCTCAAGCCACTTTCCCGGACCGAACGCGTCGAGAGAGAAATCTGGACATCTTGTTCCATCTTTGTGGTAAAATTAAACAATTTTTATAAGGAGCATATGCATCTATGAAGATGACAGGAGCTGAGATATTCATTGAATGTCTGAAACGAGAAGGCGTCACGCACGTTTTCGGCTACCCCGGAGGAGTGATCCTGAACATATTCGATCTGCTCTATGACAATAAGGACATACAGTTAATCCTCACACGGCATGAACAGGGAGCCGTCCACGCAGCTGACGGGTATGCGCGGTCGACCGGGAAGCCCGGCGTGGTGCTTGTAACATCAGGTCCGGGAGCGACAAATACCATTACAGGGATTGCCACGGCTTCAATGGATTCAATCCCCCTTGTTGTTTTCTCCGGACAGGTGCCGACCATGCTTATCGGAAACGATGCATTCCAGGAAGCCGATATAGTAGGAATTTCCAGGCCTTGCACGAAATATAATTACCTTGCCAAGGACGTTAAAGATCTTTCTATGATAGTAAGAGAGGCATTCCATGTCGCAACAACCGGGCGTCCGGGACCGGTGCTAATAGACCTCCCCAAGGATGTGACCGCGTCAAAGGCGGAGTTTATCTGGCCAGAGCTTAACATCAGGAGCTATAACCCCACATACGAAGGCAATAAGTGGATGATAACACAGGCAGCACACTTGATCGCCAAATCAAAGAAGGCTGTTATCATTGCCGGTGGCGGGGTGATACTCTCGGGAGGCGCCGGAGAACTCAGGGACCTCGTTGAAATCACGGATATCCCGGTAACCATGACCTTAATGGGGCTTGGCTCTTTCCCCGGCTCCCATGGCCTATCCCTCGGCATGCCGGGCATGCACGGTACTTATTACGCAAACAAGGCTATACAGGAGTCCGATCTGCTGATTGCAGTCGGAATGCGGTTTGATGACAGGGTTACGGGCAAGCTCGATGCCTTCGCGCCTCATGCAAAAATAATTCACATAGATATCGATCCGACTTCGATCCGGAAAAATGTACGTGTGGATGTCCCGATAGTGGGTGATGTAAAAAGGGTTCTTACCGTCTTGAACAATGTATTGAAAGAAGACATCAAGGAACAGTGGGAGGAAGTGAGAAAAGCATGGCTCAGGCAGATCGATGCCTGGAAAAAAGAAAGGCCCATGACATATACATACAGTGAAGACGTAATTAAACCACAATACGTTGTCGAGAAGATCTATGAGCTTACCAGGGGTGATGCCATCATATCGACTGAAGTCGGTCAGAACCAGATGTGGGCCGCGCAGTTTTACAAGTTCGATAAACCGAGAATGTGGCTGACCTCCGGAGGACTCGGAACAATGGGATATGGGTTCCCTGCTGCAATCGGCGCCCAGCTCGCCCATCCGAATAAGCTTGTTATCGACATAGCGGGCGACGGCAGTATCCAGATGAACATACAGGAGCTTGCAACGGCTGTCATAAATAAACTTCCTGTTAAGGTCGCCATATTAAATAACCGGTATCTCGGGATGGTCCGGCAGTGGCAGGAACTTTTCTATAACGAGCGTTATTCCTATACCCATCTCGAAGTAGTTCCCGATTTTGTGAAAATAGCAGAGGCGTATGGCGCGGTAGGATTAAGGGCAACAAAACCGGGTGAGGTCGAGCCTGTACTTAAAGAGGCATTTAAGATAAAGAAAACCGTATTTATGGATTTCGTCGTGTACTGGAAGGAGAAAGTCTATCCAATGGTACCTGCAGGCGCTCCGATCGACCATATGCTTTTTGAGGAAAAGGAACAGAAAACCGAAAAAAAATTGAAGGCGGTGAAATAGATGAGGCATACAATTTCCCTCCTTGTGGAAAACAAATTCGGAGTGCTCTCAAGAATTGCAGGCCTTTTCAGCGGTCGGGGCTATAATATCGAGAGTCTCTCCGTCGGCGAGACTATAGACCCCCAGATATCGACTATGACCATTGTGACGAGCGGGGATGACCAGATTATAGAACAGATAAACAAACAGCTGAATAAGCTGATCGATGTTATTAAGGTCATCGATATGACAGAGCTTGCTCATGTCGAGAGGGAAATGGTGCTGATAAAGGTTGCTCCAAAACAGGAGAACAAGGCGGAAGTTTTAAGGCTCGCGGAGATTTTCCGCGGGAGGATCGTGGATTCCAGCCAGCATACTTATACTGTAGAGATTACAGGTGACGAAAAAAAGATAGAGGCGATCATCGAACTCCTCAAGCCCATGGGAATTAAGGAATTTATGAGGACCGGGAAGATAGCCATTGCCCGCGAAGGGACGAAGAAAGGTTGATCCTGATAATTTCGTAAACTCTCTCCGCAGATAAACCATTCATACACCTCATATCATCGCATTTTTTCTTTAAACAGGGTGCACAGGGCATTTCCGCCCTGATAATCGTGTGGCCTTCTCCGTAAGGGCCTGTTCTTCGGGGATCGGTCGGGCCGAAGATAGCATAAACGGGAATCCCCAGGGCTGCGGCGATATGCATGGGTCCCGAGTCGTTGCTTACGACAAATTTCGCCTTTCTCATTACCGCGGTTAACTCCTTCAGACTTGTCTTCCCGGCAAGAGAGACTGCCTTCCCGTTCGAGAGAGAGACAATTTCGTCCGCGACATCTTTATCGCTCTTGCTGCCGACAATTACCGATTGTACCGGCAGGCGGGACGCAAGTTCGCCGAATTTTTCCGGAGGCCATCTCTTGGTCTTCCATCTCGCTCCGGGAATGATTACGGCATAAGGTTCGCGGATGTTGAATTTTGAATTTTGAGTGCTGAGTGATGATAAAGACATAGCCGGAGCAAACGGAAAGTAAATATCCGATACATCACAGCCGAGAAATCGGGCAATCTTTAAATATCTGTCAACAGCATGGACATATTTGCCGCCTGCAACCTTGTGGGTGTAGAAAAACCTGCTCCCTTCACGTGCCTCTTTGAATCCAATCCGAACAGGCGCACCCGAGGCCTTTGTTATGACCCCGCTTCTGAGGAGACCCTGAAGGTCGATAACTAGATCGAATTGTTCTTTTTTCAGGTCCTTAAATAAATTCTTGATCTCTGTGACGGTATCTTTTGCGTTATTGATCTTTTTCCACGAGTCCTTATGAATAATCCAGAGCCTTTCTATCATCGGATTCCCATCGAGGAGGCCTTCGAGTCCCTTTGCGATAACCCAGTGTATCTCAGCTCCCGGGAAACAGGTCTTCATGGCGTTCAGGAAGGGAAGGCTGTGGACAACGTCACCGAGAGAACTCGGTTTTACGATAAGAATTTTGCGGGGGAGGTTTTTTAGTCGCAAGTTATCCACTGTGTCATGCCCTTTCCACTATCCACTTCACCGCCTCTGTAAGGTTCTTCGCTACAAAATCCGCGTATCGGGATTCTCTCAATTCACCCCTCTGTACCAAAATACCCTTTGCACCCACAGCCTTTGCCGTCAGCATGTCCGCTTCTTTATCTCCCACCATGTACGATTTTTTGAGATCAATCTTATGCCGCGCCCTTGCCCTGAACAGCATTCCAGGCTCGGGTTTTCTGCAGGAGCAGCGGTCATCGGGGTGATGGGGACAATAATAGAAATCGTCAAATCCATACCTTTCGGTAAATATTCTGTTCAAATTCCGTACAAAATCTTCATCAATAATACCCCGTGCGACGCCGGACTGATTGCTGATGCCGATCAGTTTGAACCCTTTTTCTCTAAGCAATTCAAGACTACGAATATCATCGAATATACGGAAATCGGCCATCTTGCCGATATACCCCGCATCCCTGCAAAGGGTTCCGTCCCTGTCGAAAAAAACAGCAGGTTTTTCAGGCAGCACATTCTTTATTCCGTAATAAACTTCGTCCGACGCAATTGCATACATGCATCTCATATCATTATTTCGGCATGTGCGTTCGAAACAGGGGCTGCATGAGATGTCGGGTTTTATTACCACGGAACCATGAGCATTTCCGGGGGGCGGGCCTGTGAGCAGAGGGTCTGTGGAGCCAAATATCGCCACTAGTGGTGTTCTCACAGCATATGCGATATGCAGCGGTCCTGAATCGTTGGTGAGAAAAACATCGCACTCCGAAATGAGCGAAATAAGCTCTCTGAGAGATGTTTTACCTGCCAAACTCAGCAGGGAGCGTGATGTCCGGAATTCGGGGATAACCTTTTTATATATCCCGTCAGCGACATCGACTTCCGATCCACCGCCGAAAAGGACTACGCTTCCGCCCGTATCGCTTATAAACCAGTTTGCGACCTCGGCAAACCTCTCCGGGAACCATCTCTTGGCTGAACCGTAAGTTGCGCCGGGGTTCAGGCCCAAAACAGGTCTTTTGAGGATAGCGAGCGACTCCCGCGCATGTAACCTTTCTTCAAGAATAATATGGATATATGGATTTTCGTACTCTGCTTTTAGCCCGGTCTGTTCCAAAAGGTTCAGGTAGTAAAAGATCTGGTGTGTTTGATTTCCCTTTTGGGGAACAGGGACCGGCCTTGTCAAAAGAAACCCCCTGCCGTCTCTGTTATACCCTATGCGCTCTTTTATCCCGGAAATGAAAGATATCAGGGCTGCGTCAAACGCATTCTGAAACAGAATCGACCTGCAAAAACGCCTCTTTCTCAGCATCATCGAGAGCTTCAGTTTTCCTATCATCCCGCAATGACTGTCGGAATAGAGGATTATATTGTCCAGGCTCGGGTTATGTTCAAATACAGCGGACACCCACGGCTTTACGAGGAGAGAGATTTCAGCTCCGGGTAAACCCTTCCTCAGGGCGGTTAACGCCGGCAGTGTCATGACTGCGTCTCCTATCCAGTTCACACCCCTGACAAGGATTTTTTTGCATGACTGATCTGACATATACAGTAGTTTAACATGTATAAGTTGCAACGGTGCACTATCGGATTATAATGATAATATGTACAAAAGAATCCTTGCCGCGGTGAATGAATTTACTAATTCCGAGATAGCTGCAAAATATGCCGTCTTCCTTGCAAAATCCTGCCACGCGAAACTTTTGCTGGTTTTTGTAGCCGAAGACAAGCTTGACAAAAGTGCATTCAGGCGCGCTGAGTCTGCCCTTGAGAGACTCTTCATCGAGGCGGAAGACAATGATATCGATATTGAAAGCATTACTGAAAAAGGAGACCCTTTCAAAAAAATATCGGAGATCGTAAGGAGACACAGTATCGATATTGTTTTTACCGCTACAAGGAGAGGAGATACGGAGAAAAGATTTTTTGCAAAGACCCTTGCAAGAGAGTTCATGGTTAAACTGACGTGCTCTGTGGCCATGGTGAGGGTAGTCCGCATGTCCAAGGGGTATCCCGGGAATATTCTCGTACCAGTGAGGGGCCGCATGACGCACATTGAAGAAAGGGCAGGCTTTGTAGCGGGACTAGCGGAAGCATTCAATTCTTCGGTGACTCTCTTCCATCTCTCCGATCCGATAACCGGTTTTTTCCATGGAGAAATCCACTTGAAGCCTGCTGAAAGAGAAGAGTATATTCCGAAAGACATAGCGCAGTTTGCCGACTTTCTTCACAGGTATAAGGTATACCATGAAAAAAAAATAGCCTACGGTGCTGTTTCAAGGTCTATAACGATAGAGGCTGCTCACAAAAGAAACGACCTCATAGTCATGGGAGCAAGCGAGAGAAGCCTTTTGAAAAGCATTGTCAGCGGGAATCCCGTTGAGCAGGTCCTGCGCGAAACACCCTGCAATCTTATAGTCCTCAGGCCGAGACCTCAACATCCGTGAAAATCCAGAGTCTGCCCAAAGAAGATGTTTTGAAATCTCTTCTGACTTCCGAGGCCGGGTTGACTGAAGAGGAAGCAAGAGGAAGGCTCCATGAATATGGCCTCAATGAGATAAAGGAAGTCAGAAAGAAGCCTTTATATCTCAAATTTATTTCGCAGTTTACGCATTTTTTAGCGGTTCTCCTCTGGATTGCCGCTTTCCTCTCCTTTTTATCCGAGTATCACCATCCCGGTGAAGGCATGCTTACTCTCGGCGCTGCAATCATCGCAGTGATATTCATCAATGCAGTATTTACTTTTATTCAGGAATACCGTGCGGAAAAGGCTCTTGAAGTTCTTAAAAAACTCCTGCCTTTTTATGTGAAGACACTTAGAGACGGAAGAGAAGATGACATTCATGCTGAAGAGGTGGTCCCCGGAGATATTATCCTGCTTACAGAGGGGGACAAGGTACCTGCGGATGCAAGACTTATAGAGTCCTCGGCTTTGAAGGTCAACAACGCACCGTTGACCGGTGAGTCCTACCCGATATCAAGAAGCCATGAGCCTTTCGACGGGGAATTTTTCGAGAGCTTAAACATTGTTTTTGCAGGGACAACTGTTGTGAGCGGATCGGGCAGGGCCGTCGTATTTTCAACAGGTATGACGACTGAATTTGGCCGTATTGCCCACCTGACAAGCGGTGTCGAGCCTGGTCTCAGCCCGCTCCAGAAAGAGATCATCAAAGCAACAAGGCTTCTGGCGACGATCGCCGCTGCTGTCGGTATATTCTTTTTTTCCATGGGCTTCCTAATCGGAAGGAGTTTCTGGGAAAACTTTATCTTTGCAATAGGCATAACGGTAGCACTTATTCCCGAAGGGATGCTCCCGACAATGACCCTCTCTCTCGCCATGGGCAGCCAGAGAATGGCGAAGAGAAAAGCGCTGATCAAGACACTCACATCGGTTGAGACCCTCGGCGCAGTAACGGTGATATGCACGGATAAGACGGGTACGCTTACGCAGAATAAAATGGCAGTGGCCAGGATATGGGTTAACAACCAGGTTATCGACACAAAGTATGCGAGCAAAGAAAATGCAGCCGGAATATTACGGATAGCTTATTTCTGTAACAACGCACGATTTCTGGATGGACAATATAAAGGAGACCCCACTGAAGCCGCTCTGTTTAAAGCTGCCAGAGAAACGTTAGGAGATTTGCATGCAGAGCGAATTAAAGAAATTCCCTTCGATTCCGAAAGAAAAAGGATGACCACAGTTCATGCAGTCTTTCCCGCCCCCGCTTTAGAAAAGAGATCTCCAGCTGCCTTTTCTCTATTAGAAGCGGGTGGCGGGGGCTTAGTCACGTTTACAAAAGGCGCGACGGAGAATGTACTCCCATTATGTGCTTATATGGCGATCAACGGTGAAAGAATGTCGATGAACGAGGACCTGAAAAAAAAGATAACCAATGGCTATCATGCCTTAACTGATATGGGCTTGAGGGTGCTCTCTTTTGCTTACAAGGAAATTGAAGGCCCTTCGCCTCCTGAGGATATAGAGTCCGATATGGTCTTTGCCGGGTTGATTGGTATTGAAGACCCCCCGCGGCCTGAAGTGCCTGAAGCAATAAGCAGATGCAGTGAGGCAGGTATCAAAGTCATAATGATTACCGGAGATGGAAGCAGAACCGCCCTTGCAATAGCGAGAGAAATAGGACTTGTCAAAGGAAATCCTATTGTAGTCGAAGGGCGTGAATTTAATGCGATGACTGATGATCAACTCAGAGAAAGCCTCTCATTCGGGAACGTAATTTTTGCGAGGATGACTCCAAAGCACAAGATGAGGATCGTCTCGATCCTGAGGGATGAAGGTGAAATAGTGGCAGTGACCGGCGACGGTGTGAACGATGCTCCCGCACTTAAGAAGGCGGACATAGGAATAGCGATGGGCATATCAGGCACGGATGTAGCAAAAGAGGCGTCCGACATAGTTCTACTCGATGACAACTTTGCTACTATTGTGAATGCGGTGGAAGAGGGAAGGACAGTATATGAGAACATAAAAAAATTCATTACGTATATCTTTGCTTCCAATATTCCGGAGGCAGTCCCGTACCTTGCATATATACTCTTCAGGATTCCGCTCCCTCTGACCGTTATCCAGATACTTGCCGTTGACCTTGGGACCGATATGCTCCCTGCGCTTGCGATCGGAGCTGAAAAGCCTACCCCGGGGGTGATGAAGCAACCGCCGAGAAAATTGAAAGAACGTTTGCTGGACTTCCCTTTGATTGTCAGGTCGTATCTGTTTCTTGGTCCGATAGAAGCTGCCGCGTGCATGTTCGGTTTCTTCTACGTCTTGTATTACGGGGGATGGACTTGGGGAGAGATGCTTTCTCCAAAAGATCTGCTTTATCTCCAGGCAACAACCGCGTGCCTGACGGCGATAGTCATTACGCAGATAGGGAATGTTTTTGCATGCCGTTCCTCAAGGGAATCCGTCTTCCGCATCGGGGTATTCTCGAACAAGCTGATATTCTGGGGTATCCTGATTGAACTCCTGCTTCAGTTGTTCATCGTCTATCATCCCTCTGGAAACAGGCTCTTCGGCACGGCCCCCGTAGGCCTAAATGTATGGCTGATTCTTATACCCTTCAGTGCCGGGCTTCTATTGGCGGAAGAGATGAGAAAAGCCGGGGCGAGGAGAAGGCGGAGATGAGGAGGCGTCAGTAGGGACTGTTAGTTTGTGGACTGCTTTTCGATCAAGTCTATGATAGCATTGGCGTCTTTATAGCCGGGGCTGATGCTCCCGTTCGGAAGGATGATTGTGGGGGTTCCGCGAATACCGAGGCTTTCGGCGAGTTTAATGTTCTCTTCGATCACTTTTGTTTCGCATTTAGGCGCAGGCAGAGGTTTTTTTGCAAAGGCATCTTCAAGAAGCGCGATGGACTTCTCACAGACTATCGCTTTTGCCTTTACATCCGCGCCCTTGTGGAATGGGAGGGGAAACATCTTTATAAGAAATGCGATATCTTTCCTTTTTTCTATAACCTTCTTCATCTCCTGATGAAGTTTTTCGCAGTACGGACAGTCCGGATCGGTAAAGACAATCAGCCGGTATTTAGCGTCTTTTTCTCCCATCACAAGCGCATCTTCCAGAGGGATCTTCGATGCATCAACCTTGGTTATCTCGGCGAATCTCTCCTGCGTGAGATTTGCTTTTGTTTTAATGTCAAGGAGGGAACCGGAGAAAAGATATTTTTTGGAAAAATCAACATATGCAATCGCCTTCTGTCCTTTTGCTTCAAAAGTCAATTCCCATAATCCCTTGACCTGAATGGGACGGCATTCGATAATCTTAATATCGGGGAGCGTATCTCCAAGCAAACTTGCAGCCTCTTCATTGGTTATCTTGTGGCATTTGGTACAATCGTGGTTGGCAGGTTGTTCAGTGCCTGAAACAACAGCCGCAGAAAAAAATCCGGCGAATGATATTAATATCAATGTGACTACACAAAATTTTCTCATTAAGAAGATTAGCATATGTCATCCGAAAAAAACAATAAAAATTTACTGAAATATTCAGCCTGCATAGTTGAGCTCTTTTAGTGTCTCCGACTGTCTATGAGTAATGAGGTTGTCGATGATCTCGTCAATTTCCCCTTCGAGGACACGGTCGAGCTTATGGAGGGTAAAACCGATCCTGTGATCTGTAACGCGGTTCTGGGGGAAGTTGTAAGTCCTTATTTTTTCACTCCTGTCACCGGTCCCGACCTGTGATTTCCTCGCGGTTGCCCTTTCCCTTTCCTGCTTTTCCATTTCGATCTCATAAAGGCGTGAGCGGAGGACCTTCATTGCCTTTTCCTTATTCTTGATCTGCGAGCGCTCATCCTGGCACTGCACGACAAGTCCTGTAGGGATGTGAACGATTCTGACAGCCGAATATGTTGTATTGACTCCCTGTCCACCAGGGCCGGAAGAACAGAAGGTATCTACCCTGAGGTCTTTTCCATCGACTTTGATGTCGACCTCCTCTGCTTCAGGCATAACCGCAACAGTTGCCGCAGAGGTATGGATTCTCCCTGACGCCTCTGTAACAGGGACCCGCTGGACCCTGTGGACACCGCTTTCGAATTTGAGCCTGCTGTAAACGTTTTTGCCCTGGATGGATATAATGACCTCTTTAATGCCCCCGAGACCCGTCGAGTTCAAATCTATTGTCTCGACCTTCCATCTCTTGACTTCGGCGTATTTCATATACATCCGCAGCAGATTGGAGGCGAAAAGGGCGGCTTCTTCACCACCTGTCCCTGCCCGTATTTCCAGTATTACATTCTTCTCATCCCGGCGGTCTTTCGGAATGAGCATTACCTTAAGCTCTTCTTCTATCCCCGATTTTTTAACATTAAGCTCATCGAGCTCGGCCTGTGCGAGTTCACGGAGGTCTTCATCCCCGCTTCCGAGAAGCTCTTCAGTATTCCCGATGTCGGCAATGAGTTTGCCGTACTCCCTTATCTTTTCCACAAGCGGCTGCAGTTCAGCCTGTTCCCTGGAATATTTCTGGAGCTCGGCTGGTTTCGACAAGACCTCCTGGTCCATCAGGAATCCTGTCAACTCCTCATATCGTTTTTCTATCGCCCTGAGTTTATCGAGCATTGGCTTCTTCCATTGCGAGTACTTCTTCGAGGGCCTTGACAGCCACCTCAATCTGTGCCTCATCCGGTTCCCGCGTTGTCAGCTTCTGGAGCATCAACCCGGGAAGGATCAGCATATGCATTAACGCATTCTGTTTCATCTTTGCCGAAAGCCGTAAAAATTCATAGGAGAGCCCGGCGATCAGGGGGATAAGAACGAGTCTCGAAAGGAACTTATAGCTAAAGGACCATTCCTGGGGGATGAAGGAGAAGGTGAAGATGCTGATTACCATAACTATAAGGAGAAAGCTCGTCCCGCAGCGCGGATGCAGCGGGCTGTGCCCCTTTATGTTCCTGATGGTAAGGTCGTTTCCATTTTCATAGGCATGGATGACCTTATGCTCGGCGCCGTGGTATTCGAATATCCTCCTCATGTCTTTCCACATACCGATTGCAATGATATATACCAAAAATACCGCTACCCTGATGATCCCGTCGACAAGGTTAAAGAGCACCGAGCTCTTTGAAACCGAAGCAAAGACGAGACCGAGTAATTTTGTCGCATAGAGCGGAAGCAGAATAAAAAGTCCTATGCCGAGAAGTATCGACAGTCCGATGGTGGCGCCGATCGCAACAGGATTCAAGGGCTTCCCGTCTTCTTCCTCCTCATACGCTTTATTCGCAGAAAACTGTATTGCCTTAATGCCGATAAACATGGCATGAAACAGCGCTATGAACCCTCTGATAACGGGGAGCTTCAGTATCTTAGGAAGCTCCGAGAACTCTTCTTTCTTCACATGTATCTCCCCTTTCGGGTCTCTGACAGCTACTGTCCAGGCTTTCCTGCCCTTCATCATGACTCCCTCGATGACAGCCTGTCCGCCTACATTTTTCATTCAGACGTTACCCCCTTATGTTCCAAAAAAAAGCCGTTAGCCATGAGCAATTGACTAACGACTCTTAACCCCTTCCGGTATTTACTTTTTAGTACGGGCAGCTTCTGACTTTGCGTACTTTCTCTTGAACTTCTCTACTCTTCCTTCAGCGTCAACGAGCTTTTGTTTACCTGTAAAAAAGGGATGACATTTCGAGCATATATCCACCTGGATCTTTTGTCTTGTCGATTTCGTTGTAAATGTCTCCCCACAGGCGCATACAACAGTCGCCTCAGTGTATGCAGGATGAATGCCTTCTTTCAAAATGAACCTCCTCGAATATGGATTACTGTTTATCATAATAAATTTACAATAATTTTAGCAAGATGCCGGCCGTTCTTGCAGGAAACAGACGGTGGCTGGTATCATTTAAACCATGAAAAGCTACCGCAAAGAGCTGTGGATTAATGTCCCGGCCCGCCGGGCGTTCATTAATATAACCCCTGACGTGGAAAAATGTCTCGGGGAGAGCGGAATCCAGGAAGGCCTCGTGCTTGTAAACGCAATGCACATTACCGCATCCGTCTTTATAAATGACGACGAATCAGGACTGCATCATGACTACGACGTCTGGCTTGAGAAGCTGGCGCCCCATGAACCTGTCTCGCAATACCGCCACAATGTCGGCGAGGACAACGCCGACGCCCACATGAAGAGGCAGGTTATGGGCCGGGAAGTGGTGGTGGCCGTTACCGGAGGAAAACTCGATTTCGGACCGTGGGAACAGATTTTCTACGGAGAATTCGACGGCAGGAGGAAAAAGAGGGTGCTTGTCAAGATAATAGGCGAATGAAGAAACTTGCCGTCACGATGGGAGATCCGGGAGGTGTCGGTCCTGAAATCGTAATTAAGGCGCTCTCTTCGCCGGAGATCAGAAAACAATATGTACCTGTAGTTATCGGCGATGTATCTGTTATTCACGATGCTTTAACCCTTCTCAAACTTCCCCTGAGATTAAGGACGATTAAGTCACCGGAAGAATCCCGGCAGGATGGGGGGTCGATCAGCATTATTTATATGCCCCCTCCTGAACGACCGTTTGAAAAGGGGAGAAGCAGTGACTTTCCGAAAAGGGTTTATATAAAAAACAGTCCCTCTGCCGAAGGCGGCAGAGCCTGTGCGAGTTATATAAAAAAGGCTGTTGAGCTTGCTTTAAATAAGGAGGTGGACGGCATTGTCACTGCGCCCATATCGAAAGAAGCTCTGAAGATGGCTGGTTTCCGCTGGCCTGGTCATACAGAGATGCTTGCGGATTTAACTCATACAAAAGATTTTGCGATGATGCTCGTCGGCGGACCATTGAGGGTCATACTCGTCACGATCCATACGGCGCTTAAGAACGTCCCCGGCCTGATTACGAAGCAAAGGATTGTTAAAACCATCCGTCTGGCTGCAAAAGCATGCGATATGCTCCGGATAAAGAAACCGGTGATCGCAGTTGCAGGGTTAAACCCTCATGCGGGCGAATCAGGGATTTTCGGCGACGAAGAGATAAAAAAGATTATCCCGGCGGTCAGGGCAGCTATTCGTGAAGGGATCCCTGTTTCAGGTCCATATCCGCCGGATACCGTTTTTCATAAAGCATTCAAGGGGGAGATCGATATTATCGTCTGCATGTACCATGACCAGGGATTGATCCCCCTGAAGATGATCGCGTTTGATAAAGGGGTAAATGTGACAGTGGGCCTGCCGTTTATCCGTACTTCGCCGGACCACGGCACTGCATTCGACATCGCATGGAGAGGTATTGCCGACCCCTCAAGCATGATCGAGGCGATCAAACTTGCGGTGAAATTGAGGAACTCTTAATCCGTTTCACCAAATATTGCTTTCAACGCATCTTCCAGCTTCGGATAAGAGAATTGAAACCCGGTTTTCAACAACTTTCCGGGAACCATTTTCTGGCTGAATAAGACCACATCCGCAGTCTCCTGCAAAATCAGCCTCAGAAGCCACGCGGGAAAGGGAAGCGCGAATGCTTTCCTGTACGTTCCGAGCTGATCGATAAAATACCTGAAACGGACGGGATTTGGAGAACAGGCATTGACCGGTCCGGAAAAATTCGCATTCATTGCAGCCTCGTGGTAGATGCGCAGGAGATCTAGCATATGGATCCATGAGAACCACTGATTTCCGGTGCCGAAAATGAAAGTGAATCCGAACCTCATGGATTTCAATATCTGCAGCAAAAGGCCGCCGTTTTTAAGTAGGACGGGAGCAGTTCTCACCTGGACGGTACGCATCCCGAATTGCTCGGCGCTCCCTGCCTCGGCTTCCCATGCCTTGCAGACCTCTGCCAGGAAACCTTCACCCGGACCTTCGTGTTCAAGAAGTTCGGTATCACCCCGGTTGCCGTAATATCCGACCGCAGAGGCGGAGATGAACACAGCCGGCTTGTTACAGAGGTTTGCAATAAAACCTGTCAGGTTCCTGTTGACCCGTACCCTGCTGTCCCATATCATCTTTTTGGCCTTTCGGCTCCAGAAGGTGAAGATGTTCCTGCCGCTCAGGTTAATAACCGCCTCGACTCCTTCGAACCACTTCTCTTCGAAAAGCTCCGACCTCAGGAGGTCAATTTCAAAAAACTGTAATTGCGGTGACGATACCCCGGACTTTTTCCTGTCGAGGATGACGACACTGTGGCCTTTATCGAGCAAAAACCCGGCAAGGTTCCGGCCGATAAAGCCGCTGCCGCCGCATATCATTATTCTCATAAGATAATTATATCAGGATCGGAAACGGCGGGTAAGAGACTGCTAAAAAAGTCTGTTTCTGTCACCCTGAACTTGTATCAGTGTCTCGTAAGTTTTTGAGTTTATGAGATGCTGAAATAAATTCAGCATGACAAACTCTTCATATTGAGATTCTTTCAGCAGCCCGGCGATAAAAAGTTAATGTTCTTTCGGAAAATAATTTTTTTTCGCGACACCCGAACTTCCCATGGGAGGTGCATGCTATCATATCAGGAAATATTTTGGGAATTATGGATATGAACAAAAAGTATGTCATAAGCTGGACGTTGTTCGATTTCGCGAATTCCAGCTATTCCGCCGTAATCGTTGCCGTTGTCTTTCCCGTGTATTATGTAAATGTCATAGTCGGCAATGACGCGGGCCTCGGAGACGCGTGGTGGGGGAGGGCCATATCGATCAGTATGGCGATTGTCGCTTTAAGCTCGCCTCTGCTCGGCGGGATAGCGGATTACAGCGGTCTGAGGAAAAAATTCCTCTTCATTTATACTGTTCTGAGTGTCGCTGCAATAGCGAGCCTCTCCCTGCTCGAAAGAGGCATGTTCTTCGAAGGCGTCCTGCTGGTGATCGCTGCAAATATCGGTATGGAAGGGGGACTCGTTTTTTACAACTCCTTTCTCCCGAGGATAGCGCCCCATGAATATCAGGGCAGGGTCTCCGCCTGGGGGTTTATGGTCGGATATGCCGGCTCCATCCTCTCTCTTTTGATCGCCCTTCCGCTGGTAAAGGCAGGGCAGTTTAAAGATACATGGCTCATGGTCTCATTATTCTTCGCACTATTCTCGATACCTGCCTTTGTTTTTTTACCACCGGATAAAAAAGGAGAACGCTCTGTTGCCGCAGCCGGCATGAAAGGCCTGAGATATTCCGCAAGGACCCTCAGGGAAATATGGGAGAGGAGAGAAGCCCGGAAGTTTTTGATTTCATACCTGATATACGAGGACGGTGTAAACACAGTGATCGTTTTTTCGAGCATATTCGCTGCAACTACTTTGGGATTCAAACCGCAGGAACTTATTTACCTTTACCTCGTTGTTCAGGGGACTGCGCTTTTCGGCTCGTTTACAATGGCGAAACCAATCGACCTCTGGGGCCCAAAAAAAGTGGTGGCGCTATCGCTCCTCATGTGGACGTCCGTTGCGTCCGCCGCCTTTTTCATACAGACGAAAGGACATTTCTGGCTACTGGCGTCATTTGCAGGTCTTGGCCTAGGTACGGTACAGGCAGCTTCGCGCGCTTTTTATACGCAATTCGTTCCCGAAGGAAGAGAGGCGGAATATTTCGGCGTCTATTCCCTTACTGGAAAGTCATCCGCTGTCCTCGGTCCTCTGGTCTTCGGTTATTTGTCCGTAACTTTCGGTAGCCAGCGGCCTGCTATTCTTTCGGTTGCCCTCTTCTTCCTCACCGGCCTGCTCATCCTCTATTTCGTCAAAGGTGGCGGGCCGAATGTCGACCGGAATGGAAAAAGCTCCATTCGGGTTGGTTGAAATGGCAAAGAAATCGTTAGGGCAGCATTTTCTTTACAACCCGGCAATCCTGAAAAAGATCGTATGGGCTGCCGAGCTTGAGCCCGAAGACCTTGTTGTTGAAATAGGCCCCGGTCCGGGCGAACTTACGAAGATAATAGCGGGACAGGTGAAAAAGGTGATTGCAATCGAACTCGACGAGACATTGTATGAAAATCTGAAACTCAAGCTGTTGAAATATCCGAATATCGAACTGGTTCACGGAGATGCCCTTGAATATCCGTACGGGACACTCCCTGAATTCAAGGTCGTTGCAAATATCCCTTACTATATTACCACTCCAATAATCTTCAAGCTCCTGAGCGCAGGAAAGACTCTCAGGTCGATGACGCTTACTATTCAGAAGGAGGTTGCGGAGAGGATAGCGGCGGAGCCGGGCGGCAGGGAATACGGTGTGCTTACAATCGCGGTCCGGTATCATGCCTCGGCAAGCCTCAGCATGATTATCCCCAGAGAAGCTTTCAGGCCTGCGCCCAAAGTCGATTCGGCTGTTGTGCGTATTACAATACTTGAACGACCTTCTGTTGACGTGAAGGACGAAGAGTTCTTCTTCAGAGTCGTAAGGACGGCTTTTTCCCAGAGGAGGAAGATGCTTTCGAACTCCCTTAAAAGCATGCGGCCGGATGCGGGAGACTGGCTTGAGAGGGCAGGAATAGATCCTCACCGAAGGCCAGAGACATTAAGCATGGAAGAGTTCGCAAGACTTGCGAATATGGATTAATTTGACTCTTTAATGATCCTCTCGACGTCCGCTCTTTCCAGAATCTCTTCCTTAATAAGGGCGGCTGCCAGGTTATCGAGGACATGTCTGTTCTGAGTCAATATTTTTTCCGATATCGCTTCCGCGCGGGTAATTAATTCGCGGATCTCCTGGTCCATGAGCCATGCCATCTCTTCGCTGTAACGCTTCGGGAGGGCGAGTTCCCGTCCCAGGAACGGATGTTCTTCGCCTCTGCCGAGGCTCAGAGGGCCCACTTTATCGCTCATCCCCCACTGGGCTACCATCTTCTCTGCAAGATTCGTTACCTCTTTCAGGTCATTCTGCGCCCCGCTGCTCACATCGTCAAAGACGAGCTTTTCTGCAACCCTTCCGGCAAGGGCGACGCTCAGCCTGTTCATGAGATAGGTCTTCGGATAGTAATGCCTGTCTTCTTCAGGCAGAAGCTGCGTCATACCCATCGCCATGCCGCGCGGTATTATGCTCACCTTGTGGATGGGGTCGGTCCCCGGGAGGTTCCAGGCGACGAGTGCATGCCCTGCCTCGTGATATGCCGTTATCCTCTTCTCCGTATCGCTGATGGTTTCTTCTCTGACCGATCCCATCAGCACGACGTCCCTCGCCTCTTCAAAATCGCTCATATCGATTTTATCCTTATTCTTCCTGATTGCGATGAGGGCGGCTTCATTCACGATGTTTTCAAGGTCGGCGCCTGTCATGCCCGGAGTTCCCCTGGCTATCTTCTCAAGATCGATATCATCCCCCACGATTTTATTTTTCATGTGGACCTCAAGTATCGCCCTGCGTTCCTTCATCCCGGGTCTGTCGATTACAACGTGCCTGTCAAAACGGCCGGGCCTGAGAAGCGCGGGGTCAAGCACGTCAGGCCTGTTCGTTGCAGCCAGCACGATCACCTCTTCGTGGGATTCGAAACCGTCCATCTCGCTCAAAAGCTGATTGAGTGTCTGTTCCCGTTCATCATGACCCCCTCCCATGCCTGCGCCGCGGGTGCGTCCAACGGCGTCAATCTCGTCAATAAAGATGATGCTCGGCTGCGACTCTTTTGCCTTCTTGAACATATCCCTTACCCGGGATGCGCCGACTCCCACGAACATCTCGATGAATTCCGACGCGCTGATACTGTAAAAAGGCACTCCTGCTTCACCGGCTACAGCCCTTGCCAGCAACGTTTTCCCTGTCCCCGGCGGGCCGACCAAAAGCACTCCCTTCGGTACCTTTGCTCCGAGCCTCCTGAATTTCGACGGCTCTTTCAGGAATTCTATAGTCTCTTTCAATTCCTGTTTGACATTATCCATACCCGCTACGTCTTTGAATGTCACGCCGACCTTTTTGGCATCGAAGAGTTTCGCCTTGCTTGCCCCGAATGTGAAGAGTCCTCCCGGACCGCCCTGTATCTGCTGTGCGCGTCTCATAAGTATCACCCATAGGCCGATAATAAGCACCCAGGGAAGAATTCCGATCATAATCTGCCAGAGGAGAGCACCTTTCTCAGAGGGTTCTATGGTTACGGCAACATTCTTTTCCTCGAGCTGTTTTATAAGTCCCTCACCCTGAAACGAAGGCAGAAAAGTCTGGAACCTTTTAACAGGTACGGTTTTTTTATCGTCCGGCAACTGAATAATTATCTCCCCGGCAAGTTCACCGTTTACCTGAAGGTTTTTGATGGTGACGGATTTGATGTTGCCGGCGGCCAGTTGCTCAATAAACTGGCTGTAGCTGATCGGGTGCTGACCGGGGGCTCCCACTGAAAAAAAATAGCCCCATAGGTACAGAAAGAACATGAAAATCAGGATGCCTATCACAATCCTCCACAGAGGGTTTTTCATCATGTCGGGCATCGTTTTCTTGTCCTCAGCCATTCTTAAATATTATCGAAATCAATTAAAAATGCAACCGCATTTTCATATTTGCTATTTTAATGTTGACTCCGGCGCTCACACTTGATACATTTGATCATATAGAATGATTTCTGAAAGGAGAAAGATATGGACGAGGATTATAAAAAAATCGCAGGAGCTTTTCTGCTGGGAGGAGTGATAGGGGCTGCCATTGCGCTTCTCTATGCGCCCCAGTCAGGCCGTGAAACGAGGAGAGATATCGCAAAAACCGCGCGGAAAGTGAAAAAGGAAGCCGGTCATATGGTCGAAGACACGATCGACAGCATAAACGATTTTGCCGGTGATGTGAAGGACAAGATCTCTGATATCGTAGACCGCGGAAAAGACCTGTCAGTTGATGCAAAAAAGGAGATTTTAAGGAACCTCGAACACGGCCAGAAGGTGCTCGAAAAACAGAAAAAGCGTATAGTAGAAGCGCTGGGGATTTAAGGAGCGGACTTTAACGTCTGCGCTTTCTGCCTGTCATTGTCTGCGAGTCATTTAGAACCTGATTAAGGCTCTATATCAGATCAGATGGTCTTTCTGGTTTCAGCCCGCAATGTGCGGGCTTTTTTTTGTTTTGTTCCCCTGCCATTTTTTTCACATTTCTACCCTTGTCATAACTCCATGCAATTTATGGGAAGGGAGTTTATAAAATTGGACGAATGTGGGATTCAGCCGCTTGATAATTGAGAAGATTTTCCATATTATATTCCCGGTAGCAATATCTTCAAGGCCATAAAAAATACTATTTTCCTCTATCCCTGCTTCTTTCAATACATCGTCGATGTCTGGAAATTCCATATAACCACACTGTATTTCGAATATCTTTAAGCCGTTACCAAAATCCTCCTTAAAAAACCCTGTTACTCCGAACGGGTCGTCGCGTTTTATGATCGTAACGAGAATATTGTTCTCATAAAGTATCTTGTTTATAAACATGCTCCGGATCATGAAAGGCGGAATTTCTTTCGGGTCCTTTAAAAAGAAAAGCGCAGTCCCCTCTAGCTTATTTTTTGTCATATAAGCGAGGGTATACCTTTCAAGAAATTTCTCCAAAGGTATCGTCTTAAGGTTTCCATAAAGCATTTTCTGTCCACTTATATAGATCATAATTATCATGAAAGGGACGGCACCAATAATAATCGACCAATATCCGCCGCTGGGTATTTTATAGCCATTTGAGAACAGGTACACAATATCAATAAAAGTTACCAGCAACGAAATAACCGCAAGGTGATTTTTCTTTCTCAGGTGGAATATCCCTGTCATCATTATTCCTGTGATGGTCATGGTTCCTGTCACGGCAAGACCATAGGCAGCTGCAAGTCGATGGGATTCTCTGAATATGTACATGACCATTAAAACAGAAATCAGTAAAAACCAGTTCACAAGCCCTATATATATCTGCGACCTCAGTTCAGTAGAAGTGAATTCAATTTTGAACATGGGCATAATATGTGTTGTTATCCCCTGATAGACGATAGAGAACATTCCGCTTATCATTGCCTGGGAAGCAATAACTGTAGCGAGAATGCTTAGAATGAGGAACGGGACATAAAGGGCTGATGACTGATGCAGTATCATCTCAAAAAGGGTACTTTTAGCGTGGGGATGTTCAATGAGAAATGCCCCTTGTCCAAGATAATTAAGTAACAGGGCAAAGAACACGAAAGACCACGCTCTAACAATAGGTTTCCTGCCCAAATGTCCCATGTCAGCATATAATGCTTCCCCTCCTGTGGCACAGAGAAAAACCTCCGAGAGAATAAAAAACCCTGAGATGCCGTTCTCCATAAGAAATTTGAAGGCATAATATGGGTTTATCGCTTTGATTACGTAAGGCGCATGAATTATGGATATTACGCCTGAGATACTGAGGCAGAGAAACCATATAACCATTATCGGTCCGAATGTCCATGCAACCTTTTCCGTCCCCCTTCTCTGAAAGGAAAAGAGCATTATGGCAATTACGCCCGCTATAAGAATCAATGCACCCTGACTCATTTTTTCGAATCCGGGAATCAGGAGAGAACCCTCAACGGCACTCAATATGCTGATTGCAGGGGTAATCACCCCGTCTCCGATGAGAAGGGATATTCCGATAAAAGATAGAAGGGTAATAAAAGATACCTTCCTGCCTTTTTTGAGCAAAGGAACAAGTATCTCTTTGAGCACAATGGTACCGCCTTCACCTTTTTTCCCGAGACTCATTGCAAGCCAGGCATATTCAACTGTTACCAGGATTGTCATTGTCCAGGCAATAAGAGAAAGGACTCCCATGACATTGGCTTGGTTTGGTTTGGTTAGAAGGAAGACAACTGTTATGGTGTATATGGGACTTGTTCCTATATCACCAAATACAAGACCGAGGGATTTTATAATCCCTTTAACAGGAGATTCCCTGTTCAACATAACTCCTCCTCCGGGGGCAAAGGAGAAGCAAAAAAAACCGCCGGCAAGGCAGCGGTTTTATTCTCTGTCCATTGCCCTTCCATATGCCTACGAGGTTAGCTGTCGGGCTCGGGTCTGGAAGTACCCTATTCCCGGTTATCCCGGGAAATGCGCCCCATATTTCTGGGTCCCCCGTATCCATTCTGTGAATGGATTTCGGCTGCTATTTCGTTTTACATTACTCCCGGCAATATGAATTGTCAAGGGCAGGCAGGACAAAGAACCGAGAAGGTATGTTTCAGGTAAAGATCAGTAAAGTTGCCCCGGTTCGCCTCTCCTGACTTTCTTTTTCCCTGGATCGGTAAGCTCGCGAAAATGTCTCGCCTTTCCCGCAGCGCTTGAACAGATATTCAGAAGCGTAAAGCCCCTTTTTAGCTGCATACAGTCAAACTTGAACAGCTGTATTTTTTATGGGATACTTCTCTTTAAGACAGTATTAATTAAATTACGGAGGGCTTTCAGTGGCGGGAAAAGCGGTCTGGAAGGGATTTATCCATTTTGGAGCTGTCAATGTGCCTGTGAATCTGCATACCGCAATCAGGGAAGAGCGGATTCAGTTTCACCTCCTTCACAAGCAGGATCATGTGAGATTGCGCCAGCAGATGGTCTGTGCGTATGAAAATAAGCCGGCACCGATGGAAGAACAGGCGAAGGGGTTCGAAGTGGAGGATGGGAAATATGTCATCGTCGATCCGGAGGAACTCGAACAGACAGCTCCCGAAGGCAGCCGGATGATCGAAGTCCACGAATTCGTAAAAACCGAACAAATAGCCCCTGTCTTTCTTGAGCGCGTCTACTATCTGGAGCCGGATAACCTCTCAAAGGGATATAACGCACTTGTCGGAGCCTTGACGGAAATGGATGCAGTAGGTATCTGCACGTGGACAATGAGAAAGCGGTCCTATCTTGGGGCCCTGGAGGCAGCCAGGAAGGTGCTTCGTTTGAATACTCTGCGGTACGCGGACGAAGTGATTCCGGTGAAATCTCTTGAACTACAGAAAATTCCCGTATCTGAAAAAGAACTGAAAATCGCGGGCGATTTGATCAAGCACCTGACCGGTCCTTTCCAGCCGTACAAATTCGAAAACGAACACCAGAAAAAGCTGCAAAATCTGATCGATAAAAAAGCGCGCGGAGAAAAGATTACAGTACTGCGGCTTAAGCGTCTGAAACCCACAGCGCCGGATAAGCTGCTTCAGGCATTGGAAGCGAGTCTGAAGAAGGTCGCATGAAGGGAAACCTCTTTATTGAGTTTTGCAATACCCCACAAGTCCTTGCAGGTGGGATCCTTATACTTCCCTCCCCTCATGGGATGGGAGTTAGGATACCTTGCCATCTATACGATGGGAAGTTTATGAAGGAATAACATGACTCTGCAGACAATATGGAGCGGAACCATCAGTTTCAGCCTTGTGGCGATCCCGGTGCAGTTGGTTAAGGCTGTCGAGACCGGCCGCGTCTCCTTTCGTATGCTCCACAGCAAGGATTACTCTCCCTTAGTGAGAAGAATGCTCTGTCCGGAAGATGATACGATCGTCCCGCCGGATGAGATTATCAGGGGATACGAGATCGGACCCGGCAAATACATAGTGATAACGGATGAGGAATTGGAATCCGTGTCGCCCGAACGGAGCCGTACGATAGAGATCATCGAGTTCATCGATATGAAGGAAGTGGACGCGATCTATTACGACCATCCGTATTATCTCGTCCCTTCCAAAGGGGGCGAAAAAGCTTATCGGCTGCTGGTCGAAGTGATGCGCCGGACCAATAAAGCAGGGCTTGCAAAGTTCGTGCTGGGGGAACGTGAGTATCTTGTAGCTGTCAAAAGCACTGAGGAAGGATTGGCCCTTATCACGCTTCATTACAGCGAAGAAATACTTTCCGATAAAGACATCCTGCCGAAGGATGACAAGGTCGAAGCTGAAGAGAAAAACCGTATGAAAAAGATTATTAAAAAAATGATTACTGACTTCGACCCGGAAAAATATGCGGACGGCCGCCGGAAAAAGATCGTGGATCTACTCAAGAAGAAGATGAAAGAAAAAGCTCTGGTGGAAGCCCCTGAAGTCGAGGAAGTGGAGGGAGCAGGTCCGGCCGATCTGGTCGCAGCGCTGAAGGAGAGCATGCGCAGAGTGAAAAAGAACCGGTGAGCCGAAAAATCGTCAGGATAGCCGGCAGGAGGCTCTCTTTATCGAACCTGGGAAAGGACCTCTATGCCTCATATGGTTTCACGAAGGCCCACATCCTGGAATACTACCGCCGCATGGCAAAGTTCATTCTTCCCCATTTGAAAGACAGGGCATTGACTTTAAAGCGCTATCCCGATGGAGTGGAAAAGGATTTCTTTTTCGAGAAACGTTGTCCTTCTCACCGTCCGGCCTGGGTGAAAACAGCGGAGGTCCGCCGCGATGACGAGGAGCGCATTACGGTCTGCCTGGTCAACGATCTGGAATCACTGATTTGGGTGGAGAACCTCGCGTCTTTGGAACTGCATGTGCCTTTGGCAAGGGCGGATTCCCCTGAAACGCCAGATTCCATGGTCTTCGATCTCGACCCCGGCGATCAGGCAAATATTCTAAATTGTGCACGGGTTGCGCTGATACTCCGGGACCTTCTCTCCGACATGCAGCTTGCAAGCTATGTAAAAACCTCCGGCAAAAAGGGACTCCACGTATATGTCCCCTTGAACCGCAAAGAGACGACCTTTGAGGCCACAAAGAAATTTTCAAAAGCCGTGGCTGAAATCGTGCAGAAAAACTATCCGGATCTGGTGACCGCTAAAATGGCGAAGGATTACCGGAAAGCAAAAGTCTTTATCAACTGGTCTCAAAACGACGCCTCAAAGACCATGATCTGCGTTTATTCCTTGCGGGCCGGCGAGAAACCGACCGTTTCGTTTCCCCTTGAATGGAAAGAACTGGATAATTCAACAGGGGAAGGCAACCCGGAGAAACTGCAAATTACACATTCGGAAGCAGTGAGCAGGGCCGAAAAAAAAGGTGACCTGTTTCGAGGGGTAATCGTGAAAAAACAGAAGCTTCCTTATTTGGAGGAGTATTTCTGATAAACATGGGATTAAGAGAATACAAATCTAAACGTAAATTCGGGAAAACGCCCGAACCTAAACCGGGGCTTTCTCCGAAGGGGGACCGGCTCGTTTTTGTTGTTCATAAGCACTCTGCCCGGAACCTCCATTATGATCTCAGGCTCGAACTGGGCGGCGTCCTGAAGAGCTGGGCCGTGCCGAAAGGGCCTTCACTGAATCCCTCCGTAAAAAGGCTTGCCGTTATGGTTGAAGACCATCCGTTCGATTACAAAGATTTTGAGGGGATTATCCCTGAGGGCAATTACGGCGCAGGAAGCGTTATCATCTGGGATATGGGGTTCTATCGTTACCCTTCCGCCAAGGATGGAAAAGAAAGCGGGAAACTCCTTCTGGAGGGATTGAGAAAAGGCAACATGAAGTTTATCCTTGAGGGCCAAAAACTTCAGGGTGAATTCGCACTGGTGAAAACGGGATGGGACGACAAGTCGTGGTTGCTTTTGAAGAAAAAAGATCAATATGCAAAGAAAGAGGATATCCTCAGGGAGAATCGTTCCGTAGTGTCCGGTAAAACTCTGGAGGATCTTTCCGGAGCCGATTCGCAATCTTCCGGTCAAAGGAAAAAAAACCGGATACGTCTTCGGGAGGCGATGGAAGGGGAAGACCTGAAGGATGCGCCGGTTATCCCGATGCCTCACGGCATAAAACCCATGCTCGCAACCTTGGTCAGAGACCCCTTCGATCATCCGGACTGGGTCTTTGAGGTGAAATGGGACGGATACCGGGCCATTACCGAAATCCGGGACGGAGACGTCTTGCTTTATTCACGAAATCAGCTTTCACTGAATCAGATGTTTTCTCCCATTACCGGGTCATTGCGTAAATTCAGATTTGAGGCTGTTCTGGACGGCGAAATTGTTGTAGTTGATGAGTTGGGACAGTCGAATTTTCAGATGCTCCAGAACTACCGTAAATCCGGCAAAGGGCATCTGCTCTACTATGTCTTTGATCTCCTGTACTTCCAGGGACATGATTTGACGAACCTCCCCCTGATTCGGAGGAAAGAACTGCTGAAACAGATTCTTCCCTCTTCCCCAACAATAAAGTTCAGTGATCACGTACGGAAAGACGGCGTCTTGTTTTTCAACGTCGTCAAAGAAAACGGGCTGGAGGGGATCATCGCCAAGCATTCTCAGAGTGTATACCGGATGGGCATAAGGAGCAGGAAGTGGCTGAAGATTAAGACACAGCTTACACAGGAGGCGGTGATCGCGGGATTCACGGAGCCGAGAGGGGGCAGAAAATATTTCGGTTCCCTTGTACTGGGCGTATTCGAAGGAGACGATCTGATTTATATCGGTCATTCAGGAGGCGGATTCGAAGCGAAAAATCTGAAGGAAATCCGCGAAAAATTGGATGCTTTGATCCAAAAGGAATGTGCCTTTAAAGTGGAGCCTGAGACTAATACACCGGTCACCTGGATAGAGCCTAAGCTGGTCTGCGAAGTTGCTTTCACCGGTTGGACAGAGGACGGCATTATGAGGCAGCCCATTTTCTTGCGACTGCGCGAGGACAAAGCTGCCCGCGAAGCGGCGCGCGAAAAGCCGTGGGAAATTTGACCTCCGGGACGGCAAAAACACGGAGGCTTTTTAGTCCTGATCTTTGAAACCAACAAAATTCTGGTGGCAAAATGTATCTGAACACGTATGAGTCGCGATCCCAATTTTATAAAGATCTGTTGATCTTAATGATTTAGTAAAAAGCCTTCTGGCATCCGTTCTGATTCTCAATGCCCTACTCATTACATCAAAGAGCTGGTAGAATAGAAATTATCAGGGAGGAACCATGAAAAAATCAGAATTGACATTACCGGAAATCGCTCTAATAGCGGGCACACGCGGAATGATTGGAGCAGGAGCCGGTCTATTATTGGCAGACAGACTCAATGACGATCAGAGAAAGTCCATAGGGTGGACCCTGTTGATTATTGGAGCGATTAGTACAATCCCATTGGCGATAGAGGTTCTGAGCAGGCGGCACTAATGCTGTGCTCGGATAGCGGTTTCCGTGGCTGACTTCAGAAGAGAGTTCGGACCAGATGAACTTCTTACTCAATATTCATATCTCTTTTCCGATGATCTGAAAGATTATCCGATCCTTGATCTTGCCTGCGGAGACGGACATAACGGGATATTCCTTGCGTCAAAGGGCCTTTCAGTCGTTCTGATAGACAGCTCGGAAGAGGCCCTCAGTCAGGCTAGAGTGAACGCGCAGGCAGCCGGGGTAGCTGTACAATTCTGGCAGGTGAACCTCGAACAGGAAGGCGTCAATCCTCTGGAGGGCCTCAGCTTCAGCGCAGTCCTTGTCTTCCGCTATCTCCACCGCCCGCTCATCCCTTGCATCGCGAAGTCTCTGAAACAAGGCGGAATTCTCATGTATGAGACATTCACAGCGGAACAGACCCGATTCGGAAAGCCGAAAAACCCTGACCACCTACTTAAAGCCGGCGAGCTTCTTTCATGGTTTCACGACTGGGAGGTGATATATACCTTTGAAGGGATTATCGGCGTCCCACCGAAAGCCATAGCCCAGCTTGTGTGCAGAAAGGCGTAAGGGTTGGATAGCACTCTTCATTCAGCAGATAGTGCTTCCCTCTGTGCCACAATGATTACGGTATCAGCTTCCAGAAACCCCAGCCGGGATTCATGCCAGGTTTGTTTTTATCGGTATCTGTTTTCTTAAGAGTATTCCCGGTTTTGTGGTGGCTCTACCACGCCCTTTATATTTCACTCTTATTACAGGATTCCTCTATCGCAGACATGACTCCGCCGGAGATGAAGAAGAGGAAGATAGGGTTTCGGAGAGAAGAAGAAAAATGATTCGGGAGAAATTGAAGGGGTTGGAAAATGGATTATAGCCAATGTCCAGAGTTTAAACTTGCTGACCTGTGTGATTCTATTAATTATGGGTATACCGATTAAGAGGGGATTTTGGGGCAGGGGATAGATTACCCTTTGGCAGGGTCGTCCCCAAAGGGGTCAAGGGCTTTTGGGTTGCTCTAAAAGGGGATTTTTAAAGTAAGGCTTGAACCAAAAAGCTGCACTTTATTCTGTTGACGGTTTGTTGACGGTGTTTTAGAATTATAACTATATGAAATCAAAAGAAAGTAGTGGCGGAGGGGGTGAGATTCGAACTCACGGTAGAGTCACCCCTACAACGATTTTCAAGACCGTCGCCTTAAACCGCTCGGCAACCCCTCCGGTGCATAAAAGCAGGCAGTGCGAAGTAAACGCCAGACAGAAAAAAACTAAAAAATATTATAACAGAAACTACGCCCTAACCCACATAGTTCATTAAATACTCTATCCCCAGCGTACAATTTATGTGATAATCTCGGCTAAAGAAGCAAGCAGCAAGTAGTAATCAGGCGTGCCATGCTTACCATCTCCGGCAATGATGGCAGGGAAGTTTTCATTATTCAATTATCTCCTAACTTCCCATCGCCGACCCTCTGCGCCAAAAACATATTTGACTTTTTGGGGGGAATTCATTTTAATAAAAATTGATTTAAATATGCGTGGCAAGGGGTATTTATGAATGATTCGGCGATTCAGTTGATACTGCAGGCGGGTCTGGTTGTCAAGGGTGTGCTGCTCATCCTCCTTTTTTTCTCGGTAGTGTCGTGGGCGATAATCTTTTTTAAGCAGAGATATTTCTCGAGGGCGAACAAGGAATCCGAGCAGTTCCTCCGGGCTTTCAGGTCGAACAGGGACGCGAAAGGGGTTTACCAGACAACGCGTACATTGACCATGAGTCCTATCGCCAACCTCTTCAAGGCGGTCTATACCGATGAACTTCACAAGGATAAGAATGAGATGAAGAGGCTTCTCAGGCGTTACGGAGCGCTCGAATCGGCAAAGCTCGAAAAATACCTGAACTTCCTTGCCACCACAGGGTCAACGACCCCTTTCATCGGGTTGTTCGGCACTGTCTGGGGTATAATGAATTCCTTCCGGAGCATCGGCTCTGCAGGCGCCGCATCTCTTGCAGTCGTAGCGCCGGGCATAGCAGAGTCGCTGATAGCTACAGCAGCGGGTCTCGCTGCAGCCATCCCTGCGGTCATCGCATTCAACTACTACCTGAGCACTGCAAGACGGATGATTATCGAGATGGAGGATTTTTCGGAAGAACTCCTCGATTTTTTTACAAAGGATAATGTATGAAATCGAAAAGGGAGAGGGACGTGCTGTCAGAGATCAACGTCACTCCTTTTGTCGATGTAATGCTCGTCCTTCTTATAATATTCATGGTAACAGCCCCTCTGCTCCAGCAGGGGATCGACGTTAATCTGCCGCAGGCAAAAGGAAAGGACCTTCCTCCCGAGGAGCGGATTACCATTGTGGTCAAAAGAGGGGCCGCCATATACATGAACGACAACCCCGTTTCGATGGGGGAGATGCGAAAGAAACTTCAGGCAATCAGCAAGTTGAACCCGAATGTATTTTTGAAGGCTGACAAGGATGTGCCGTATGGTTTTGTTGTTGAAGTAATGGGAGAGATCAAAGAGGCGGGGATAGAAAAGCTTGGCATGATTACGGAGCCGAAAATCAGCCTTAAATGAGAGGCCCTACCCTCCAGAAAGCCACCATCATATCTTTCACCCTGCATCTGACCGTATTCGCAATAGCGCTTATTATTATGAAACAGGCCGGCAACGTACATCTGCCTTCTCCTTATACGGTCAATCTCGTCAGCCCCGGTGTGCTGAAAGATATCAGCAGGGAAACCGGCGCAGACACGGGTAAGGTATCAACACAGCTTGCCGCAGCGCCCGATGTTTCAAAGAAGGCAGTGAAAGAAACGCCAAAAGATATACCAAAGGATACGGCAAAAGAGAAAGAAATGGTGGCGAAAAGAATATCCGCCATTGAAGCGAAGAAAAAGGTGGAGAGAAGGGTCAGGCTCCGCTCGGTTATTGCCCTTAAGGCAGGCGCGGAAAAACAGGGAAGCAATATGAAACAGCAGCAGTCAGGGAAAGGCGCTCTGCAGGATGATTACTATACTGCAATAACGAAAGAGATATGGCAGCAGTGGGTCTATCCGGATGTTGGGAAGAAAGATATCGAGGCCGTGATCGCGATAAGAATACTCCGGGACGGTACAGCTATCATCCGGAGGATCGAAAAAAGTTCCGGGAATGCTCTCTTTGACAAGTCCGCTATGAGGGCCCTTGCAAAGGCAAGCCCTCTGACTCCGCCTCCCGATGAGATGGAGATAGGGGTAAGGTTTTTTCCATGAAGAAAAAGTGCAAAGTTAAAAATGCAGAGTTGAAAGTCACATTAAAAGTCACTGTCTTTTTTTTGCTGTTGACTGTCTGCTCTCTGCTGTCTGCTTTTGCCGAAGCAAAGGTTTACATCGACATTACTTCTCCTGCTTTTACCAGACTGCCTATCGCTATACAGGATTTTACAGGGCCGTCGGGCGATGAGATATCCGGAATTATCAGGGCGGACCTCGACTTTACTGGCCTCTTCTCCTCTGTCGACAAAGCGGCACACCTGGAGAGACCCGGCCAGCCGTTTAAGCCCGGGAACTGGACCCCGCTGGGCGTGGAAACGGTTGTAAAGGGTTCGACCATGGAAGGAAAAGAACTTGTCGTGACGGTATCCCTATATGACGTCCTCGATGGGAAGGAGATACTGAGAAAGGAGTACAGGGCGGGCAAGGCGTTGGTGCGGCCTCTCTCCCATACGATTGCCAATGATATCTACCATGCGCTCACCGGTGAAATGGGGGTCTTCAGGTCGAGGATAGCATTTGTCGCAGATGAAAAGGGAGAAAAAGCCATTTATCTGATGGACTGGGATGGCAACAGGGCCGCAAATACAGGAATGAAAGGAAATGTGGTCTTATCCCCTCACTGGTCAAAGGACGGGACAAAGCTCCTCTACTCGTCTGAGAGGAATAGACAATGGGGGATTTATCTGTTAGACTTTACAAGCATGACCGAGAAGAGGGTTTTCTCTTCCAGAGGGACCAACATGGCAGGTGATTTTCTCGGAGACGGACAGGAGTTTTTAATCTCTTCTTCAAAGGGCGGAACCCCTGACATATTTATCGTAGACCCGTCGAAAAAAAGCACTGTAAAATTGACCTCGTCATACGGCATTGATGTATCGCCCTCTGTATCTCCGGATTCGCAGCATATAGCATTCGTGTCCGACAGGGGGGGGAGCCCGCAGATTTATACAATGCGGAAAGACGGCACAGATGTCAGGCGAATAACCTTTGAGGGCTCCTACAATACCTCTCCGGCATGGTCGCCCAAAGGCGACAGGATTGTCTTATCGGGCAGAAGGGGAGGAAATCAGATATTGGTTGTCAATCCTGACGGTAGTGAACCGGTCCAGCTTACATCGCAGGGCAATAATGAGGACCCCTCTTTTTCGCCGGACGGCAGGTATATCGTTTTTACTTCGGACAGGGAAGGCAGCAAGGCTGTTTATATCATGCGGGCTAACGGAGAGGCGCAGAGGAGGATTACCCCTAAAAACATGAAAGCCTTCAATCCCCGATGGTCGCCGAACTGATAAGAACCCTTTTATTTATCTTATGGAAGAAAAGAAAGGTATACTATAAGCAATTCGCAAAAAAGGAGGACTTTATGAGAAAGATTACGGTGTTGATTCTTATCACTTTTGGCCTTCTCTTCACCGGCTGCTCGAAAAAAGCAGTTGTCCAGCCCGAGCAGCCTTCTCAGGAGGCAACGGCTCAACAAACGGTTCCGCAGAAGGAAACTGTAACCAGGGTACCTGATTTCAGACCTCAGGAAAGGATTACCGAACAGCAGCTGGCAAAGATCGGGACTGATGAGGAAGCTGCGAAATACCTTGAAGAAAAAGGAAAGTTCGATGACATCTATTTTGCCTACGATCAATATGATATCTCGACCGATGCTCAATTCACCCTGCAGGCGGTTGCCTCCTGGCTTAACAAGAATCCGGCTGCAAAGATATTAATCGAAGGGCATTGTGACGACAGGGGAACAAATGAATATAACCTGGCGCTTGGCGACAGGAGAGCAAAGGCAGCCCGCGATTACCTCGTTGCACTGGGGACAGCATCCGGCAGGATAGAAACGATAAGCTATGGCGAAGAAGAGCCTCTCTGCAGCGAGCCGAGCGAAGAATGCTGGACAAAAAACAGAAGAGCGCATTTTGTCATTCTGAAGGAGGCGGGGAGGTAGTGTCCATCAGATATAAATTCAAGATTCAAGATTCAAAATTCAAAAAATATTATTTACTGATTACTGTTTACTGTCTGCTGTTTGGCGCCTGCTGTCTTTTGTCGGCTTGTGCGACTTCGTCCGATGTCGATATGCTCAGACAGGATATTAACAAGCTTCAGAGGGAATCCCTCTCGGTAAAGAGTGACGTGGGCGGTCTGAAGGAAAAAACGGCCGCTGTCGCCTCTGAAGAGTCCCTTCGTACGGTAAGGCAGAGCCAGGCGGAAGTACAGACCACAATTTCCAACCTTTCGCGGGATATCCAGGTTTTAAACGGCAGGTTCGACGAGCATAAATATTTTATCGAAAAATCGCTCAAGAATTCTGCAGTAGAGACGGATCTTGTAAAGTTACACTTGACCGGCCTGGAAAAACAGATAAAGGACTTGAACGACAGATTAACCATCCTTGAAGGATACATAAAAGGACAGGTTCCGGAAGCCGAACCAAAGAAAGAAGAAATTCAAACACCGTCCGACAGGCTTTCGAAATACGATGCAGCGTATTACGCCTTTAAGGACAAAAAATATAAGGAGTCGAGAGAGAAATTTGAGCAGTTCATAAAAGAATTCCCAAACGACAAGCTGAGCGGGAACGCCTATTTCTGGGTTGCGGAGACATACTATAATGAAAGAGACTTCGAGGGTGCGATCCTCTCATATGAGAGCCTTTTGAAAAAATATCCGCAGAGCGAGAAAGCGCCGGCGGCTTTATTGAAACAGGGGCTTTCATTCATTGAGATCGGAGACAGGAAAACCGCAAAGGTAATCCTGGAGCAACTCGTGGAGCGATATCCGAAATCCAAAGATGCTGAAACAGCAAGGAAGAGTATCGAGAAGCTCGACAACAAACCGGTCAAAAAGAAGTGAACGGCCTGTCAGGAATAGGCGGATGAAAAGACACATTCCTGCCGCTCAAATACTCTGTCACTGCCCTTTTACATCCTCTCAGAGTTCCTAACGGGACTTTATAGGGAGTTTCTCACGGGACATTACAGGAACCTCTTCACCACGGTCTGCCGGGTACAGATGCGGATGGAAAGGGTCATATTCATAATCAGGGTATTCGGGATGTGTATAGCCGTGATAATATCCCGGGTCGTATGAACCACGATATTCCCCTGTAGCACAACCGGACGCCAGGAATAAGGCAAGCAACGCAACGACTATGAGGATATTCCTGAGTTGACGCATTATAATCGCCTCCTTTCATATTTTAGATAAAATATTTTTTAAATAATGAAGCAAAAGAAGTGCCATCCCGTAACTAACTGATATTTCAACAATTCTAAATATTAAGGCCGGCCGTTTCAGAAATTTTGCACTGCCGGACGGGAATATTGCCCGGACAAGGCTATGCTTTCTATTTAGTATCGACTACGCTCCGCGGAATTCCGGAAATGCTATAATTGACCATAGCATGCAGCGGCAAAGAGATGTTTCAAAAAAGAAGAAGAGAAATATCATATGGCAGACAAGTATGAATGCATGAGTAGCGAATTACCTCTCTATTGTAGTTGAGAAATGGCGGATAAAGGGATTAAAAAGATATTGGGGGTTGTCGGGAGCCCTAGGAAAAACGGAAATACGCATATCCTAGTGCCCAGAATTATAGAGGGCTCGAAGGAAAGAGGCGCCGAAACAGAGATAATTTTCCTCAATGATCTGAATATCCGGGAGTGCGACGGATGGGACTATAATCTCGGAAGAAGATTAGCTGCTGAAAAGCTCCGCCCCTGACACGTAGACTTGAAAAATTTACGGGAAATGATAGTATTGAAAAAATAGCTATGGATTAGAACGGCTGGATGGACGTATGGCGGAAGATATTCTAAAAAAAGCTGTACGGGAAATTCTCTCTTCGGCGGGCGTCACTCTTAACGGAGACAAGCCCTGGGACATCCGGGTTAAAGATGAGAGGTTTTATCAGCGGGTACTGAGGGAGGGCAGCCTGGGGCTGGGGGAGTCATATATGGACGGCTGGTGGGAATGCGGCTGCCTCGATGAATTTTTTATGAAGCTTATGCCGATAGAACCCAAGGACAAGATTAAAAAGAATTGGAGGTTTTTAGTCGGCATATTCGGTGAAGTAATTCTTAATCCAGGTAGAAAGAGAAAGGCTTTCGAGGTAGGGCAGAGGCATTATGACAGAGGGAACCAGCTTTTTAAGGCTATGCTTGACAAGAGGATGGTTTATAGCTGTGCGTACTGGCAAAATTGCGGTACGCTCGATGATGCGCAGGAATATAAGCTTGACCTGATCTGCCGTAAACTCGGGCTAAGACCCGGCGACAGGGTCCTTGACATCGGATGCGGATGGGGAAGTCTCGCAAAGTATGCTGCTGAAAAATACGGGGTTGAAGTGGTCGGCATAACGGTCTCGAAAGAACAGGTATCTCTCGGCAGACAATTGTGCGGGGGGCTGCCTGTCGATATCAGGCTCCAGGACTACAGGGATGTGGACGAAAAATTCGACCATATAGTCTCTGTTGGGATGTTCGAGCATGTGGGCCATAAGAATTACAGAACTTATATGGATAAGGTTCACGACTGCCTGAAAAACGACGGGTTGTTCCTGCTGCATACCATAGGGGACGTTGCCTCGCAGATTACGGTTGACACCTGGATCGCAAGATATATCTTTCCGAATTCGCTTATCCCTTCACTGAAGCAGATCAGCGCCTCCATAGATGGGTTGTTCATCGTGGAGGATATTCACAACATCGGTTTTCATTATTATGAAACCCTGATGTCATGGTTTAAGAACTTCGATGACAACTGGGACAGGTTAAAAGGACTTTATGACCAGAGATTTTACAGGATGTGGAAGTACTATCTTTTAAGCTGTGCAGGCACATTCAAAGCCCGTTGTCTTCAGGTCTGGCAGATCGTTCTTTCCAAAAAGGGTTTTCCCGGCGGATACATTCCGGTTCGTTAGTGACACCGCGATTCTTCTCAGTGATGTAAGCCTTTTTGTTTAACCCGAAAATGCGTTTTGACCGATTTGTAAAAAAAATAATGGTCGGGGCGAAAGGATTTGAACCTTCGACTCCACGGTCCCGAACCGTGTGCGCTACCAGGCTGCGCTACGCCCCGACTGAAAAATAATAAAGGCCGGATATTCCGAAAGTCAAGCGTTACTATTCCGGAATGTCCTGGATTGTACTTCAAAGGAGGAGATACTACTCAGATAAGAGATAATCCGCATCTTCGACCGACATGACGGCCGGATCAATATAGCCGGGGATATAAGGCAATATAACTCTGTAATATATTTTTGCGGAGATTTTCCTAATCTGTTCCGGAATCCCTCTCTTCCATGCATGGCCGTTTCCCGTAAGCACGACTACGGTTCTGCCGGGATTTTTTTTGAGATATTCCAATATGTGGCGCGCCATTACCTGGTCCCTCAATAACTGTGCCTCACAGAAATGGATGAATTCTTTTCCGCCATGTCCGCGCATTGCGTGCGCTCTTCTAATGAACTTCATATACTGTTCGTCGACTGCACACCCTGTATCAGGCGGCAGTTTTGCAAGTTCTCCTTCAGACAGTGAAGCGAATCCGGATTCAGATACTTTTCGCGCAATATGCGGGTGCACGTTCAGCGCTATTGCGGGGATCCCGGCCTCCCTTATGTGGAGAAAAATATCTTCATACAACGACCATGGGAAGTTCCAGTTCCTGTGGTATATTCCTACGAACTCCTCAACAGTGAGTTTACCCGCCGTCCATGTATCGAGGTCCTTCTGATTTTCGTCGACAAACATTTCAAACCCGACAGCCAAAGGAATTTTCTTCGCCTGCAGAGCCTTTATTGTATCGAGCTGCAACCGGTGGTGAGCTTTTCTGTCATGAGTTTCACCGATGAAGACAATGTCGGTCTTTGCCAGGTCACCGATCATCTGATCGTAGGCGATTGCCTTTTTGTCGCTGAAGCGGAAGACGTTTGGACTTCCCGCACGGGTCTCAGTCTGGAAGCAACCTACGAAAAAAAAGACTACGACGACGAGCAGCATTAATGAACCTATTCGTTTATTCATATTCTGAAAGGTTCGCAAGAGGCGATTGTTATCGGGCCCTGATTATTTCTTCATTTCTCAATAATCCTGACCTTCACCTCGATGCGTTCATTGGGGTTGTCTCTTTTATCTCTCGGCTCGTTTACGATTTTATCGGCTACCTCAATCCCTGAAGAGACCTCTCCAAAAACAGTGTACTGCCTGTCGAGGAAAGGCGCGTCGGCGACACAGATAAAAAACTGTGAACCTGCGCTGTCGGGATGCCCTGACCTTGCCATCGAAAGGGTGCCTCTTTTGTGAGGCTTTTCATTGAACTCCGCCTTAACGGTATATCCGGGGCCTCCCATGCCATGCTGTGATTTATCCGGGCTTTTGGAATTGGGATCGCCGCCCTGGATCATGAATCCCGGTATGACACGGTGAAAGATTGTCCCATCGTAAAATCCTTTTTTTGCAAGCTCGATGAAATTGTTCACATGATTCGGTGCTGCTTCCGGGAAGAATTTCAATTCAATATTCCCGAACTTTGTTTCGATTACAGCTTTTGTTTCGACCATCTTTTTTATCTCCTCTTTCGAAAAAGTTTTTTGTCTCACCTCTCCGTATGCAAAAGAAGAGGAGAGCATAAAGAATATAACATACAGAATTGAAAAGAAACGCATAGAATCACCTCTTTAAAAAAGAATATTTTACTCTATCAAACTTTTCATAATAATTTCCATAATAGGCACATTTTCATTGACAACGGTTCAAATTTCCCATACTATTTCAATTATTTGGATTGTTTCGAATATGCCGGGTAAATTTCTGCAGGGGGTGAAATATGAAGGTAGATGAGATAATGACGAAAAAATTGGAAATTCTGGATGCCGATGCTTCTATCTACGATGCTATTGAAAGGATGATCGACAAGAGGATCCGGTCTTTGCTGGTAAAACCCGGAGATGAAAAAGATGTCTACGGTGTTATCACCGTAAGAGACATTGTCTACAAAGTCCTGGCCAAGAATCTCGATCTGAATAAAACAAAAGTTGGTGAAATTGTGTCGAAGCCGTTGGTTTGTATTGATAAAGGGATAGATGTCGAGCATGCTGTCAATTTAATGGCCAAGTTCAATATTACCAGACTTTTTATATCCCAGGGGAAAGAGATTCTCGGAATCGTTTCATTGCTGGATGTCATGTCTGCCGAATTGATAAAAAGGGCAAGAGAGGGTCACAGTGCTAAATAAAGTTTTCGGGGGCGGCACTGAGCAAAAGGTTATAGATAATATAAAAAGGCATATGCAGATTCTCCTTTCCGCATCGGAATGCTTCAAAAAGGGCATTGAAGAATGGGATAAAGATCAGATGTATTGTGTTGCAGATCTCGAGAGAGAGGGTGACGGCATACGGAGAGAGATCATTTCGACTATCTATGAGGGCGCCTTCCTGCCGTTTCTTCGCACAAATATATGCAGGTTCGTCGAGATAGTTGACGAGGCCTTCGATGTACTGAAAGACGCTGCCTTTGAGTTTAAACACCTGGGTCCAAAACTGGATGAAGATATCATGGAAGATTGTATTAAGATCTCTGATATCAACAGCCAGATGTGCGATATGCTCATAATTGCCTTTGACACCCTGTTCAACAAGGGGGATTTACGGGAAAAAACCCTGGCCATCAGGATCTATGAGAAAAAAGTTGATGATATAAAATTTGATCTGATAAGTAAACTGAGGGGAAAAGATGTAAAAGACTTCTGGGAAGGCAGGATAATATCGGATTTTATGTCGTATCTTACCCATATAAGCGACGTGATCGAAGATGCCAGCGACTATCTCCATATAATCAATCTGAGCATGAGATGACATCATGATGACTCTGAACTGCCATCCCGCTCAATGACCGAACTCATCCCTGTTGCAGCCTGCATTCTCATAGCTTTCGGTATTGGTTCCAATGACACATCAAACGCCCTCGGCATATGCATAGGATGCGGAGTAATAAAATTACGAAGGGCATTGTTTCTGTTCGGATGCTTTGTCCTTATCGGGATACTGGTGCAGGGGCAAAAAGTAATGGATACGGTCGGAAAAGACCTTGTAGAGGTGAACCTCTCCATTATCAGCATATCCCTTTCGGTAGCCGCCCTTTTGATTATTGTTTCCAACTGGAAGAAACTGCCTCTATCAACACATCAGGTCATAATAGGCAGTTTGACCGGTTCTGCAATTGCTTCCGGTGCAGAGGTAAATTTTACGGCCCTCCTGGAGATTGTAGTTTCGTGGATAATCTCGCCTCTTGTTGCTTTTTTTTCTGCCATATTGCTGTACAAGGCAATGGAAAAAACCATATCAAAACTTTCCCTGTTCCGCATCGAGAGAATTTTAAGGGCCCTTTTACTGTTCAGCGGAATTTTAATTGCCTATAATACCGGAGCGAATGAACTCGCTACTATTTTAGGCCCGGTCATCCATTCAGGATTGATCGAACAGATACGGGCATCTCTCATAGGGTCTCTTTTTGTATTCCTCGGAGCGGTCATCCTGAGCCACCGCGTAATAGAAACAATAGGCAAGGGAATAACCACACTGGACCCTTATTCAGGGTTCGCTGCACAGTTTGGGGCAGGGATGTGCGTACTTTTTTTTACTTTTCTCGGAATGCCTGTTTCAACGACGTATTGCATCATCGGAGCAATAAGCGGTGTAGGGATGTCCAAGGGGATGAAGACCGTAAAGCTCGATCTAATCAAGAAAATACTTGCAAACTGGGTTTTAGCTCCATCTTTGGCATTTCTCGTCAGCTTCCTGATTATGAAAGCAGTTTCCTGACACCTGTTATCTATTACAGCTCCACGAACTCTCTGTTTATTTCTTTTCCAATAATCACCGGCTTGACTGTCTTCTTTACTATCTCTGTTGTATCGGCAACTTTAAGCTTCGTGAAGAGCAGTGCAAATTTATCTGAAAGTTCTTTCATGATCGGCCCTTTGACACTCGTGGGCAGATCCCACCATTTCTTCTTGACCGGGCCGAACCCTTTTTTCCTTGTGCTGTAAATGAACTGCTCCTCGGTCTGGCCTTCCTTCTTTTCCTTTGCATATTCCTGACGGATAAAATTGTAGACATCTTCCCTGAATTCCGGCGGCAGTGCCTTATTGTCGTAAATTATATTCTGGAAACCGGTGGCAAGGTGGACTTCCGACGTCCCTGTCTCGGGGAACATATGGAAAGCCTCCTCAGGAAGAGTTGAGGCGCCGTGCTGGACACAGCCTGAAAGACCGTATTCCTTTCTCGCAAGGTCCGACAGGGTCCTTAACGTATCGAAATCTATTTTCACCTCTGCAAGCGTTCCGTCAGGCAACACAACTCCGCCGTGGCTCGTGCCGGTCTGGACGCTGAGTTTGCTCAGTCCTTTGCCTGCCTTGAAGGTTTCCTTAAACCCGTCGAGATATGCCCTCAGTTCATCCGGGTTGCTGTTCTTCTTGCCGATCTCCCCTATCTCGCCGCCGATTGATATCTCCAACCCTGCAGTCTGGATTCCCCTTATATACGCGGCAAGTTCAGCGGTCATCGTGAAATTCGGCCTCTGCTGCTCTTTCACAGACGGTTGTTCGATGTCCACAAGCGTGGATGAATCGATATCGATGTTATAGAATTCCGCTTCGATCGCTTCTTTGATCAGACCTTTGACATAGTCGGTTTCGGGCTTTGCATCGGCAAGATAATTTTTTCTGACGAGCTGGAAATGGTCGCCCTGTATAAAAACCGGACCCGTATACCCTTCCTTCACAGCCGCCGCAAGTACAACGGTCGCGTATTCGAGAGGCCTCTGCTTCGTATACCCTATTTCCGAACGGGCTATCTCGAAGATGAACGGGCCGACCTTCATTTCCATGGCCTTTCTGAAAATGACGCGCGCGACATCATAGGTAAGCCCCCTGATGTTGATCGCAGGCACGGTAAACCCCGGATAAGACCTTCCCATCTCTTCATAAAGAGACTGGATGGACGCAGGTACCGCGCCTGCTGCCTTTGCAATCTCCTTGACGAATGTCAGAAGGGCGTTTTTCCTGTCTCCCTCTGCAAATACGGCCTCATAAACAAGGCCGTCCATCATATTCCTCAGTCCGGCGATGTCTTTTATTGTAAGGCCCCCTTTTCCCTCTGAAATAATATTTTTCAAATCCATGGCCTGCTTCCCCTTTCCAAAAAAAGATTATTTCAACCTGTCGGATAAATTGAATTATACATAGATTTTAGCAGCATTTTCCTTTGGATTCTATTGTTTTCTTATTTTGCCCGGATATTCCGGCTGTTTCAGGCACCCGTATTGTTACCTCTCATTCGATGTTCAAAACGCATTCGGGTCCGGCCTTCTCAAATACTGGCGAAATTGGTATATCAGATAATATGTGACCAACAGTGGGCAGGAAGCAGTCGATGTTATATCATAGGACAGGCTGAGTCAGGGGAATTATATGACGCGAGAAAATATAATAGAAACCTTAAGAGCGATCACGGGCGATACTTTACATAAATACAAGGCGCAAATAAAGGGAATCTTCGGGTCATTTGCAAGGGGGGAGGAATCAGAAACAAGTGACATTGACGTACTCGTTGATTTTGAAGAAGGCGCCGACCTCTTTGATCTTGTCGGACTCTCTCTTTATTTGGAAGAAACACTTAAAAGGCCGGTGGATGTCGTTCCAACAGATACTATAAAGAGCGATATAAGGAGTGCCATCTTAAAAGAGGCGATCTACATATGAGGAGACCCGCGCTGCGTATCATCAATTTCTTTTCGGATCCTGCATGAGACCTTTGATGTGACCGCTAACCATTGCCTTTGGGAGTCTACAGTGCAGAGCAACGGTTCAGCAGCGCTATTGGTTATGAGAGGAGATACTCACAGGAGTCTGCAGTCGGGAGCTTTCTTATGCTTGCACGGAGCACAAACGGGATTCATTAGAGGCAAGCACATCCTTCGCTCCTCCCGGCTTGTCTTTCGCCTTGCAAAACTTAAACAAAGCTGAGCCAAGCCCAAAGAAAAATATTTGAGTCCTTGAAAAATCCTTGCGAATGCTGATACTTTACTCCATATCTGAAAAGGTTGCGCAGGATCAGGAATTCCTTGTAAACGATTCGGCTATTTGGCATAATATACAAAAGAACTATGACAGTAAAAGAAAAACAAAGAGACAAAATCGCTGAAGCATTTTCTAACCCGGAGACAATAACAAGGGCACTATCTCAGGGTGTTCGAGATGCTTTATTAAAGCATAAACGGGCCGGCAATCCAATTGTTATTTGGCGTAACGGGAAAACCGTCTGGCTAAAACCCGAAGATATCCTCGTGCAAAAATCTTAATACCTTCCTTCTCCATTTCTTCAATTCGGCGGAGAATTATCTTTAAGATTTTTAAAGAGGTTATATCTCTCGCCCCTTAATTTTTTCGTTCTGGTCTCTACGAGAAGCCTTCACAGTTGCATCTTTTCGAATGGCATTTCTTAGCGGTGACCCGGGCTGTCTATTCTGATCGTATCTTGCCCCTCTATCCTGACTCCTTTTTGTCATACAATGAAATTATGCAGACTCCGGAGAGCCTCTGACGTCTCTGGCAGGAAACTGCTCGTCCTGAAGCCATTAGGTGGATGGATATTTTACACGGAAGGTAGAAATCCTGTCGACAATTGATCGCCGGGGTCTGCTGCGATCAAGAAACATTGCCTGCGGATTGCTTTTCGTACTGCTCTCACCCGGCACGCCATCATCCTTTCAACATTTGAA
>Ga0209164_1000367_pt1 | contig 116717 bp, 97 predicted proteins | sample MTBNYHSulfiMetaG_FD_187458 | JGI IMG/M metagenome (GOLD analysis project Ga0209164, IMG submission 187458) | Enrichment culture microbial communities from rom New York Harbor, USA that are MTBE-degrading - MTBE-NYH (New York Harbor Sulfidogenic)... | ecosystem: Environmental > Aquatic > Marine...
TTCCGTAAACATTATTCGGAGCCCGGGGGCGGCCGCCGAACGATACGACCGCATTTTGTTGCAGCTCTTGAGCAGAGACCCCCACGGGCGTCCAGAACGCTTCCGGGACTTGGGTGAAACCTTTTGGCTGCGGCTGTTAGGCCGCCTTGGGAAAACCATGTCCAATGAGCGTATCCATTATCATCGGGTAGTCAGGGTTTTTGTCATTGGCATGGATGCCGAATTTCTCCATGCGCATCGCCCAAGAAAGGAATTTCTCAACGCCGCAATCTCGTTGGAAATCGAAAAACCTTCAAAATCGGATACACAGACAATCTTCCCCCGGTCGCATAAACAGCAATTCCGTTGAGGGCGTCTCATTTAACCCCCAACGGAATTGCTGCGGAAAAGAACAAACGGTATGTTATCCTACAATTTTCCAGTTCGGATCGGTAACGGCGGGCAGGAGTGGGGCCTCCCCAATTTTTTGCATCCCATCCATATACCAGATCCGGTCCTCGCCTGTGGAACTGTTCCTCCAGAGGATATCGGGTTTGATATCGGCATTAAAGTCATCAACACCCACAATCTGCCAATTCTGATCGGGTTCAGAAACAGTCAAGGCATACGTCAGGTAGGTCATCCCATTCATATACCAGACACCTACCGACCCCGTTTGGGTGTTTCTCCACAGGATGTCGGGTTTGCCATCGCCGTTAAAGTCTCCCGTACCCACAATCTGCCAGTTTTGATCGAGAAGGATTGAAGTAAACCCATTCCCCAGATAGTTCATCCCATTCATATACCAGGCCCCTACGGATCCTGTCAGGGTGTTTCTCCACAGGATGTCGAGGCGACCATCACTGTTGAAATCACCTGTCCCTTCGATCTGCCAGCTCTGGTTGGGAACGGTGGGGAGAAGGGGCGCCTCCCCAATCTTTGTATTCCCATTCATATACCATACCCGGTTCTGGCCGTTGGAAGTGTTTCTCCATAGGATGTCGGCGTTTCTGTCGTCGTTCCAGTCGCCTCTGCCCACAATCTTCCAATTCAGATCGGGTTCGGGTGTTATTGCCGCACTTTCAACCACACTCACAACCCCTTGCTCGGAATAATCGAGGTACCAGAGTGAGATATCCCCACTCACCGTGTTTCTCCAAAGGATATCAACCTTGGCGTTGGGGTTCAGCACAATGGGACGCATCATATCATGTTCCTCATGGCTGAGAATATGGCAGTGCCACAAGTACTCATGGCCGAAGTTGTGCATCACATTTACCACCGGCGGATCGGCGGGTTGCCCGGTCACCGGATCCAGCTGTGTAAAACCGGCGGTTGACCCCATGGGATAGGCCGGGTTCAACGGCCGAATGCTTTCCGGAACGGTAAAGGGATAAAACATTCGTGCCGGCCTGAGGGCGACGATCGTATCTTCCAGCGGGTGTATCCTGACCGTATCCTTCCAGCCCAGCTCGTTTGGATCGGGCAGGTATATGAATCCGTCCCAGCCTACCCGGTTGAGCAATTGCACCTCAAAGAAATGAAAGTGCACAGGGTGGGTATCAACCCCGTTCTGGGTGATCTTCCAGATCTGCACCTGATCCTGTGCCACGATTTCAGTGGGCGGATCCACAAAGTTTTGCAACACAAAGGTCTGAATCCCCGCATGGGTGAATGCCAATTCCAGACCCAGATTAGCGCTCATCCGTCCAAATTCATCAAAGGTTTCCCCCATTTCATCCTGAATGGCCTTGGGCTTTATGGGGTAGTCGCTCACAATGGACCCGTCAACTCTCTCGAAACTCAAGGAGGTGTCCGTGATTCTCGACAGACCCCAGTTGGGCCAGGTAGCGGGAAACGTCGGGTTGTTTTCGTAAACGCCATTGTAGGCCTTTTGTCCGACCACGATCGGCTCCTGTCCCCTTTCAAAGACCCCCGGCGCTCCGGGCGTCGATTTGAACGCGTTCTGCAAAGCCGTCAGGGCAGCCGCGTCATAGGCATCCGGGGTTTCTGCGCCGCCGGCTCCCGTAACCACAATCTGCATGATCGTCCGTGTGTTGGGGCCAAGGCCGGGTAGCGTCGTATCGGCGCCGCCCATGGATCTGTTATCCGGATCGCCCGTGTAATAGTCGTAATGCGGATCCAAGGCCGGCCATGGCGCCGGTGCGTCATTATAAAGGATCAGCGTATGCCCTGCAAAAGCGCTGAAGTCAATGATGACATCCGCCCTTTCAGCAGGCCCCAGCATCAACGTTCCGCCGCCCTCGTTCTGTTGAAGCACCAGTCCGGCGGTAAAGGTTGTCGGATCAACGTTCCAGTTGATCGGCTGGTTGGGCAGAAGAACCGGAGCAGGCAGAAAGCCGCCTTCAGACGCGATCTGAATCATGGCCGGGCCTCTTGTGGCGGGATCCGGCACACCGCCTTCCCGGTCATCCCGCGGCCAGCCCTCCGGGAACCCTGCAGTCGTTACCGCGGGAACCATCGCAACTTCCGTCAGATCCGTCGTGGCGCCGGCGAAGACCGGTGCACCGGCCCCCGGAAGGGTCGGGTTGTTTTTGTTTGCCGCCCGATACAACTGCAGATTCCAAAAACGATCATGGGCTGCATTCAATATGCGGAAACGGTACTTCTTGGGAGCCACGGTGAGCGTGGGATAGGCGGTTCCATTGATCACCGGGGTATCCATGAAGGCCTCTGCACCCCAAGAAGGATTGGGGGTTCCAGGCATCTCCGGTGGTTGGCAGAACGCCGCCACCTCAGGGTCGCACAACGGATCATAGTAAGGATTTGGCACCGGCCCAAAGGGATTGTTGGTGGGCGGCCAGAACCAGGGGCCGTAATGCCACCTGCCATAAGCCGCTACGCCGCTGAGATCCGGATTGAATGGATTCTGGGCAGGCATGTACACATGGGGCCACCAGAGGTCGCCGGTTACGGGAACCGCATTTGTGGCATCCCAGGGCACAACCGTTCCCGGCCGACTTCCCCATATCCAGGTGGGGTCCGTATCGAGAATAGTGCTGGCGTCTACATAGGTTTTGTCCATGATAATCAGCGGAATCTCTTCGCCTGGGACGGCGCCTGGGATTAGTCCGCCGTCGATCAGTCCCTGCTCAGTTTCATCCCTTACCAGATAACCCGCGGCGCCTCCCACATAGACGCCGGTACGCGTGATTCCCCAGCTGTGTTCGTGGTAAAACATCAGCCTTGCGCTTTGTTCGTTGGTCCAGTAGTAGGTCTGGGACCCGTATCCGGGATTGTTTGTGGCGCCCGCCACTCCGCAGGTGGTCTGTCCCGCGCAGGAGGCGATGGTGTTTCCGGCGGCGTCAAACCACATATCGGGCACATAGTCCACGCTGACCCCTTTCTTGTAAGCCGTATTTTCATTCTTCGGGGTAATCCACTGGTGGGCCGTTCCGTCACTGATCCAAGGCGTGCGACCTCCATGAAGATGGATGACCGCCCTGTTCTGGGTGAACACACCGCTGGTGATCGGAATCGGCAGTTTCGTCTCCGGATCATAATCGATCTCGAATTCCCCGGATCCCATGATGCTCGTATCCGTGGGAATAAACGCGTCGCCGCCCACGCCAGTGGGGAGCGAATTGGTAAACTTGATGCGCACCGCACGATTCCTATCGGCGATGATCATAGGCCCCAGAAAATGAAACGGCTCTGCCAGACCGTTGGGTCCATTGGTCTGTCGATATCCCCGCAGCAAGGTGCCCCCTGCGCCTCCGGCTACCGGCGGAAGGTCGGTATGCATCCGCTCCCGGAACTGCCCCATCTCTATTTCATAATAATCGGACCCCGGGTAGGTGGTGGTGTCCGGAACGGCCACGGGTATATATTGACCCAAATTGTTTTGACCCGCACTATTCAAACGCGGCAATCCATCCACAAATTTCCGGAGCGGTGGGCTGTTGGCCCAGTTAAAGGTGTTGTAGTAATCCGGAATACCGTATTGCCGGGGACCGGTCGCAGGATCGAGAGCAGGCGCTGCCGCTACCCCACTGATGACTAAAAACGGAACCGTCAATGCCGCGAGCACCGTCATCGTAATCAACAATCGCTGTATTTTCATAACGTTTCCCCACCCTGAAGTTAAGTGATAAAAAAATCGTCTTAGAGACACCATAGGGGTTAAATATCCATCGGCGATTTTACTCGCGCCGGCATCGGCGGTTTCTTCTGTCTCTCCTTCTCGGCCTCGCTCATCAAGGCATTTCTACTGGCTTGGCCCCGTTTCTTGATCTCGCGCCACATCATGACCTTCTCTTTCCAGGAGATCCCAGCCTTGGGCGGTATGATCTCGTCTCCGTCTATGGTTGTCTGCGGCTGAATTGCCTGGCCCTGAGCCGCCGTACCGTCGTTCGGCGCGGCGCCGGCCATGGTAATCCATATAAGGCTAAGTAAAACAAAGACAACTGCATAAGGCGCCTTTTTCATGATTCTCCCCCTCTTTCCTGAATTGACCTCTAAATGAACCCGCAATTCTTTACCCCCTGACATTCACTTGATGGCGAGGAGTTCCGTTTCAAAAATCACCGTGTCGCCCGGTTCGATGAAGTTGCCGGAGCCCCGCTCTCCGTAGGCGAGCTGAGACGGGATGAAAATCTCCCATTTGGAACCGACCGACATGAGTTTGAGCGCCTCCTTCCAGCCGGGAATAACGCTGTTGACCTTGAAGGCAGAGGGACGTCCTCTGCGGTAGGAGCTGTTGAACTCCTCGCCGTTAATGCGCGTTCCCCGATAGTGACACTCCACCGTATCGGTGTCGGTGGGCATTTTCCCTTCACCCGCCCTGATGATCCGGTACTGCAGTCCGCTCGGCAAGGTTACGACGCCCTCCTTTTTCATGTTTTCCGCCAGAAACGCCTCTCCCTGCTTCCTGTTTTTTTCCAGCAAAGCGGTTCGGATCTTAGCCTGCGATCGTCGCACGTTGTCCTGATAGATCCTAAAGGCTTTCCGAACCTGGGCATCGGGCATAAGAAGCCCCTTTCCCGAGTAGGCATCCTGCATCCCTTTTATCACCAGATCCAAGTCAATATCGACTTCCTGCCTTTTGAGGTTGCCGATTAAATGAACACCGATGGCGTAATTGACCTGATCCCTTTGTGTCTTGAGGAGAGATGGTTCATCGGTCTTATCCAATGCAGTCTCCCCACCCTGTTCAACCGGTGGCGCAACATCCGGTTGAGATTGCGCCTGGGCGTCCCTGTCCCTTCCCCAGGCGGCAAACACCACGGCAACAACTGCCAGGCATGCAATGTAAAACAATCTTCGCTTTTTCAATGCAAGTTCCTTATCCCCGATGGCTTATCCTCAGGACACCGGGAGGATCGACCTTTTGCAGTGCCATCCATTTTCTCTTATGCAGGCGCAACCGGAATCATTCCGATCCGTTTTCAAAACGGTACTGCATCGAACATTCAGGCCGAAGTCCACAAAGGTATCGGTCTGACTGCACCCGAAATTTACTCGATCACCCGGATCTCAACCCAATCATAAAAAAGCGGTTCATCAACAATATTATCGGGACTTATATCCACCCCGAAGTAAAAGAGATAGGTCCCGGGCCGAAGAAGGCCGGAATAGATCTGCACAGGGGATACCGTCACCAACGGAGATTGCATCACGGGATGGATTCCCGGTATCCATTCATTGTAGGGATAGGAATACAGTTCTCCAAATGCGCTTGCGACAAGCCACCAATCCGCCTGTTTTCCATCTTCATCTCCCGGCGAAAGGCTGACCGTCAGGATAACAGGGGTTTCGGATGAAACGGTAAGCGGCCCGTCCTGTCCGTTGGCCTTTATATCCGGCAGACACGGGGAAGGGGGAGCCGTCTGTCCTCCTCGCACCGCGCGCACAAGGCTGAGGCTCCCTTTGTCGGCGCTGTATCCGCCGCCGGTCAAGAAAAATATGCCCCACGCGTTGGCAGCATTGGACGCATAGGTCGTGGACGACCAGTAGAAGGAAGAGAACGCATTCGGGAAAAAGGTCGTATCCATCGACGGATTATAGCGGCCGGAATTTACCAAAGACCGCAGCTCGTTAATGCTGGGTAAGCGCCAGTCCTCCTTGCCGCCAAGGGAGAGCCCTTCACAATAGGACAACGCCTGTGCCCAGGTGAAAGCCTCCTCCGGGGTATCCTGCTGCCAGATCAGCCCCGTGGAGGTGTCCGTCACCGTGCCGTCACCATTATCGACATACGCTTCTGACACCGAGTCTGTTACGCAGCGGACAGCACGTACAGAACCATAGACGTTTTTTCCTTTGGTATCATCAAAGCCGTAATCGAAGCTCACCCCCCAGGCCCTGTAGATATTCTCGACGGGAGTACTTGACGACCAGTAAAACGATGAAACGGCATGGGGAAAATAGTTGATATCGATCGTCGGCCCGGGCTGAGATACACCGTTATCAACGAGATAGGTCAATTCTTGGACCGTCGGAAGCCGCCAATCTCCATACCCCCCAAAATTGGCATCATTCAATGCATTGATAAAATCTTCCGTATCCGTGCCATTGCCCGGCAAACCGGAATTTCCACCATTGGACACCGGGTTGCTGTCGTACCAGGTATAGGTGTTGTCTTTATCATGGATGGTCCCGTCATCGGTCTTGTTTTCCCAGATCAGACCGGTGACATTGTCCTTGACCATGGCCCATGATGCAGCGGAGTTCGGCAGCGCATTCCCGCTGTCGTCCAATTTTGTATAGGATGATGGGTTCATGGTATAATTTGCATCCTGCCCGTAAAACAACTGGCCCGGAGAGGGACAGGGGATCTCGCCGCTATTGTTATAGCACTTGGTTTGGCCCGTATCCGGAATTGGGCCGGAAACCGCATGACCTGCCAAAAGGAGCATGGCAAGGCATAAAAAAACCTTTGTAAGACCTTTTCTTTTCATAGCGGCATCCATTTCCTAATCTAAACGATGATGAATCGAGGTCAATTCAAAACGGCGTTGGGAACTTATTCCTGCGTCGGTTCCGACATCGGCCTTAAGGCGCTCAGTGACTTATTTCCAGGTTTTCTGTTACAAAAAACAAGAAAGTTTTTAACTCGTTGCGTCTTTGCGAGAGACATGTTTTGGCTGCGGTTATCCGCGTTAGAATATTACTGGTTCATGTTCACGATGGCCCCTGGTCTTATATCTACGCCCGGTTTAATATTTATGATTGGGGCCTTGAAATTGATTTGAGCGCCGTTTTCGATGATGACATTGGGGCCCACGGTAATGGATGTTGCGGCCACGCATTCGCACTGAGTGCCCGATCGAAAATCTACGTTTGTGAGGGACACCACGTCTCCGGAACACTCAGGACAGGGTGGAAAGGTAACAGCGCTGACCTTTGTAACAAAGGCATCGGAGTTACCGAGAAAGGGATTTCCTGAGCCTCCGGCGAAGGTCGGCTGATACGCGTTTGCCGTAGGAAAATTGTCGGAATAGGTATATCCCGTGATATAGGTGTTGCTTGAGGCGTCTACGGCGATTCCATTTCCATAATCGCTACTGTTTCCCCCCAGGTAAGTGGAATAGTAAAACGCGTTTCCCGCTGAGGTAAGCTTGGTGACAAAGGCATCGGAGCTACCTCCGATGGCCGCCTGAATCGGGGCAAACGTGGGGAAATTGGTGGAAGCGGTATATCCCGTGACATAGGCGTTCCCTGAGGCGTCTACGGCGATTCCCTCCCCGGAATCGGAACCGCCGCCCCCCAAGTAAGTGGAGTAGGAAAGGGCGTTTCCGGCTGGGAGAAGTTTGGTGATAAAGGCATCAGAGCTGCCGGAAAGGGTTACTTTATACGGGGTTTGGGTGGGAAAATTGGTGGAATAGGTGTATCCCGTGACATAGGCGCTCCCTGAGGCGTCTACGGCGATCCCATTCCCGCAATCGGAACTGCTGCCCCCCAGATAGGTGGAGTAGGCCAGGGGGCTTCCCCCCGTATAGGAAAGCTTGGTGATAAAGGCATCAGAGCCGCCGGAGAGGGTTCCTTTATACGGATTCTGGGTGGGAAAGTTGGTGGAATCGGTATATCCCGTTACATAGGCGTTGTCTGCGGCGTCTAAGGCTATCGCATATCCGGCATCGGAACTGCTGCCCCCCAGGTAGGTGGAAAAGAAAAGGGCGTTTCCGGCTGGGGAAAGGCTGGAGATAAAGGCATCCCCGCTGCCAAAAAAAGGATCAGCAGAGCTGCCGCCGAAGACACCCTGGACCGGGTTGTTCAAGGGAAAATTGATGGAAGAGGTCTCTCCCGTGACATAGGCGCTGCCTGAGGCGTTTACGGCTATTCCATATCCGTGGTCCTTGCTGCTTCCCCCCAGATAGGTGGAGTAGGAAAGGCTTCCCGCTGGGGAGAGTTTGGCGACAAAGGCATCAGAGTCACCGCCGAATGTTCCCTGATACGGGCCTCTCGTGGGGAAGTCGCCGGAAAGGGTATATCCCGTTATATAGGCGTTGCCAGAGGCGTCTATGGCTATCCCGCATCCGACATCCCAACTGCTGCCCCCCAGATAGGTGGAGTAGGAAAGGGCGTTTCCCGCGGGGGCAAGTTTGGTGATAAAGACATCTGAGGTACCGGCAAAGGTTCCCTGATACGGGTTCTGGGTGGGAAAGTTGCTGGAATAGGTATATCCTGTGACGTAGGCGTTGCCTGAGGCGTCTGCGGCGATTCCCATTCCAATATCATCGTTACTGCTGCCCCCCAGATAGGTGGAGTAGGAAAGGACGGGATCAATAATGAGGGGATAGGAGGGGTCATAGGAGGCGACCTGGAATCCGTACGAAAATCTGTCGGTTTGGGAGTGACGGGCAGCGCTCCGGATCTCAAAGCTTCCATCCACCGCCATTTTTCCCTCTATCTCCTGATAGATATAGGGCTTCGTCTCTTTGAGTTGCCCGAAGGCGGTCGCTATCAGAAGTTCTCCTTCCTCATTTTTGCAGAGCCCTTCTATCCCATTGTAGGTCAACAAGATGTCGTCGGGATTTCCCTCCGGATTCACAATAAATTCATATTCGAGGTTCTTGCCGTTTCCAAATACCTTCAGGTCTATCCCCTTGTAAACCCCTTTATAGACGACCCCCTTATAGGCAGGAATACCCTTGTTCCACTGGCTCCTGTCATTGCCTGCGAAGAAGTTGACCCCTCCATCCTGACGCTCCAAGCCCTCTACCAAGGCCCCTTCCCGGGCATTTTCAAACCCGAGGCTGAACACCAACCGTTCTGGTTTTTCCCCTAAGCTGTAATGGGCCTTTTTCGACTCCTCTGTCCCCTTCCAGGCCGCCTTTTCCCAGCGAAGAAGGTCGAATACGATCCCTTCATCTGTGAAATAGAGGGTCTGACCGGATGTCTTGACATAAAACCTGACCTTGGAATCAAGCTGCCCCTTGTTTTCAATAAAATATAGCGGCAGTTTTCCATAGGCCTCCAGGATAGTCTCCCTGTCAGCCTTTCCAGATGCCGCAGCCCCTGAAACAGCGAGGAATGAAACAGAGAAAAGAAACAAAACAATGGCCGACAGGAGATTTAATCCAAGTTTTGTCTTCATGTTGTCTCCTTCATGCAAAATAGGGATCGTCTAAAGGTGGACTGTGCCGTAACCCGGACTGTGAAAACGCTAGTGTCGCCAAAAAGGCACCAGACACCAATTGATGGGTACCTACTGTCCGGACAAGACCTTTTTTTATTGCGATTCTTTGATCTTTCGTGGAGGGATTCCTTATTTGGCAACAAATTAATGCCAATAAAAATCAAAATCAATAAAAAATCTTTTATGTCTAAAATAAAATCTATACTCGATTCAAAAATTTATTTTGTAACACGGTAACCAACTAAAAAAACCGAGAAAGAAAATGACGGTTATAATACGGACTTGGGGCCTCTTTATAGTAAAGGTGGACTATGCCATAACCCGGAATGTGGAAACACTACTGGCGGCAAGACGGCTCAAGAACCGCAATGGGTGCGCTCCATAGCCCGGTCCAAAATTTCCTTTTTTTGTTTTCTTGCTCTTTTTTGTGTGGAAAAAGATTCATAATTTGACAGAATTTTAACCCCCTTAAAGAGAGAAGACAATAGGGTCTATCCCTTATTCTTAACAATTTTTTAAAAAAACCTGTACTCCATTTACATGACCTTTCGTAACAAGATAACGTCCTAAAAAAACGTGAAAAAGTGACGTTTAGGATAAGGATAGAAAGAAAATACCCGTCTAAATACTGTCATTTTGGGAGAGGGCATGGCCCAAACAACCCGGTCTTCTATTTGACAAGCGGTCGATTAAGATGGAATATTATGGCCGACCTGACCTGGATCGCCATGGGAGTTATCACAGATTATTGTAAACGGAAGCAACCGGCTGACCAGATCCAAGTCCAATACGTTGCACCAGGGTGGGCCTGAAACCTTTTACGCACCAACGGATTCGGTTTCTTAACGACCCCACAGGAGGTACCTTTCCCCAGGAGCGTCTCGAAAAAAAGCATAGGCGTTTGATACCTCGATTCAGGCAGAAAGCAGGCTGATTGATACTATGAAAAGATTTCTGTTTATGTTTCTTCTCCTCATTCTTCTCATCGCATCTTTTCGGGGAGGTACCTGGTACAGCCAGCGTTGGATTGCCGAAACTGATGATGTTGGAGAAGAACGCCGGATCCTTCACTATGTGGACCCCATGAATCCGGCGAATGTATCTGAAAAACCGGGACTTGCGCCGTGTGGCATGCCCATGGAACCCGTTTACGATGACCGGGAATCGGACGGATCGGGCACCGTGGGCACAAAGGGGACGATGTCCCTTGGCACCGTGAAAATACCCTCTCAAAAACAACAGATCATCGGTGTGCAGATTGGCACAGCGGAGAGGGTCTCGGAAACCCACCGGATCCGGACCTTGGGACGTATAGTCGCGGACGAGAACCGGGTATTCCCGCTAATTTCCGCTGTGGATGGCTGGATGTCCTATATACCGGGGAGCACCACCGGCAGCGTGGTGGAAAAGGGCCAGCTCATGGCCCTGATCCGAATCTACGACTATGACTTTTTCTCTTGGCAACAGCGATATCTCGCCGAGCTTGCCAACATAGGGCGAAGGTATCTCCCGGCGACCAATTTTACCGGAGCGCGTCAACCATTGCCGTATCCGGCCCAGTCATCGCATGCCGCAACGGTGAAACCCGGCAACATGACATCTACGGAAATGTCGTCTGCAGCTATGGATGCCCAAAGGGAATCTCCCGCGCCCTCGTCGGAACTCAGAACCAAATCTACACTGGGAATGCCATTTTCAGCCATGAAACCCAAGTTTGCGCTGCAGGCAACTCCCCCAGGCGGCCCGCCCCAGTCCCAGATTCCTTCGTCTGATAAAACTCCGCCCGCCGAGACGCCGGCTTCTTCCATGCGGGACATGGCCGTTCACTCCATGCCCCGTGGCGGTGACAGACCGCAAGGCGATTTAGATCCAACCTATATGCGCGAAGACGACATCCTGTATGCCAACAAGGCCAAATTGGAGCTGCTGAATCTGGGCGTTGACGAGACCCAGCTCCGTGAGCTTGCGCAAGAGGGAAAATATATTCCGACCATTCAGGTGAGGTCTCCTGTCACAGGTCTCGTGATTGATCGCGGTGTTTCACCTCTCGAAAAAGTGGTTCGCGGCACCGAATGTTTCCGGGTCGCCGATCTCAGCCGGGTGTGGATTCTGGCGGAGGTCTTTAACATTGACGCCAAATACATCCAACCGGGAATGCATGCCCGCATATCCTTTCCGCGACAGAACAAGTCCATTGAAGCCATTGTGAGCGATATCTTTCCCGAGTTCGACGCCACAACCCGTACGCTGAAGGTCCGGCTGGAGATGGATAATCCCCAAAATGCATTTCGTCCGGACATGTTTGTGGATGTGGAATTCCTCATCCCCCTTCCCGAGGCCATCACGCTCCCGACAGATGCGGTCCTGGACTCCGGACGCCGAAAAATCGTCTTTATCGCCCTTGGAGAGGGTTACTTCGAGCCCCGGGAGGTCGTGACAGGCTGGCGGTTCGGCGATCGGGTTGAAATTGTCAAGGGACTTGCTCCGGGAGAACAGATTGTTATTTCAGGCAATTTTCTCATTGATTCGGAAAGCCGGATGAAACTGGCCACCGTCGGACTCATGGAAAAAGCGGGCGTTCCCTCTGATGCGGAGTCGGGGAATGATTAACCGCATCATTGATTTTTCCGTTCAGAACCGGTTTATCGTCTTTACCCTGGTTGGCGTCGCCTGTATCGCGGGCTGGTGGTCCATGAACCATGTGGCGCTGGACGCCATCCCGGATCTCAGCGACACCCAGGTGATTGTATATTCCCGATGGGACCAAAGTCCGGACATCATCGAAGACCAGGTCACCTATCCCATCGTGACCGCCATGCTGGGTGCCCCACAGGTAAGAGCCGTTCGCGGCTTCTCCGATTTTGGGTATTCCTTCGTCTACGTAATTTTTGAAGACGGTACCGACATCTATTGGGCCCGTTCCAGGACCCTTGAATATCTTTCCGGGGTTCTGCCGCAGCTCCCTGAAGGGGTGAAAACAGAACTGGGCCCCGATGCCACGGGCCTGGGCTGGATCTTTCAGTACGCCCTGGTGGATGCGTCGGGACAGCACAGCCTGGCCGATCTTCGATCGTATCAGGATTGGGTGTTGCGATACTATCTGAAATCGGTCCCCGGTGTGGCCGAGGTGGCGCCCATCGGGGGCTTCAGAAGACAGTATCAGGTAAATGTGGATCCCAACCGGCTGCAGGCCTATAACCTTTCCATCCGTCAGGTGGTGGAAGCGGTTCGGGGCGGAAACAGCGAGGTGGGGGGGCGACTGATCGAGTTCGGCGGGACGGAGTACATGGTCCGGGGACGAGGTTATGCCACATCCGTCACCGATTTTGAAAATATTCTATTAACCACCAGTGACGACGGCATCCCCATTCGCGTCAAGGATGTCGGACAGGTGGTTTCAGGACCGGATCTGCGCAGGGGCATCACGGATCTTGACGGCGACGGCGAAGTGGTCTCAGGAATCATAGTCATGCGGCAGGGCCAAAACGCCCTCGAGGTGATAGACCGCGTGAAGTCCAAACTCCGGGAGATCGCGCCGGGACTCCCTTCCGGGGTCAAGATCGATCCCATCTACGACCGATCGGAATTGATTCACCGGGCCATCGACAACCTGAAGTCCACCCTGGTGGAAATCATGGTAACTGTTTCCCTTGTGATTCTCCTCTTCCTCTGGCACATTCCCAGTTCCATCATTCCGATGATCACCATCCCCATCGCCGTCCTGCTGGCGTTTATTCCATTCCGCTTGATGGGGCTCACCGCCAATATCATGTCGTTAGGAGGCATTGCCATCGCCATCGGAACCATGGTGGATGCGGCCATTGTGGTGGTGGAGCAGACCCACAAGAAACTGGAGGAATGGGAGGAGAGCGGCCGGAAAAAGGAGTATCGGACGGTTATCATCGATGCCGTAAAGCAGGTTGCCGGCCCCAGTTTTTTTGCCATGCTGGTGATCGCCGTCTCTTTTCTGCCGATACTCACCCTCGAGGGCGAGGAAGGCCGTCTGTTCAAACCCCTTGCCTACACCAAGACCCTTTCCATGTTTGTCGCCGCGCTGTTGGCCATTACCCTGGATCCGGCGTTGCGGCTGTTTTTCACCAGGCTGCACCCCTACGGTTTTCGGCCCCGGTGGCTGTGCCGGGTGACAAACACCATTTTCGTGGGAACCATCCACTCCGAAGAGAAACACCCCATCAGCCGCGTGCTGATTCGGCTTTATCAACCCGTTGCCGAGTGGACGCTTCGATGGAAATGGATCGTGCTGACAGCGGCGCTGATGCTGGTGATCGGAACGGTTCCCCTCTTTCTGCGACTGGGGTCTGAATTCATGCCCCCTCTTGACGAGGGTGCCATTCTCTACATGCCGTCCACCATGCCGGGCATCTCCATTGCCGAAGCGCGGCAGCTCCTTCAGAATACGGACCGGATTCTGAAGCAGTTTCCGGAAGTGGATCGGGTATTGGGCAAGGCCGGCCGGGCCGAGACATCCACGGATCCGGCGCCGTTATCCATGATGGAGACCGTAATCATTCTCCATCCCAAAGAAAAATGGAGACCCGTGGATACCTGGTATTCGTCGTGGGCGCCGGAATGGGCCAAGGTCATATTGCGCCGCTTTACCCCGGATCACATCTCCTCGGAAAAACTGATCAGCCTCATGAACGATGCGCTCCGGATTCCGGGACTGGTCAATGGCTGGACCATGCCGATCAAGGGAAGGATCGATATGCTCACCACCGGCATACGAACGCCGGTAGGGCTTAAAATATCAGGCGCCGACCTTGCGGTGATCGAGGAGATCGGATCCAAGATCGAGGCCCTCCTGCCCGCTGTCGAAGGGACCCGCAGCGCATTTGCCGAACGCACGGGGAGCGGGTATTTTCTGGACTTTGAATGGGACCGAGAGCAACTGGCCTTTTTCGGCTTCAGCATGGACGACGCCCAGGCCGCGGTGTTGAACGCAATCGGCGGGAAGACCGTGACCACGACCGTGGAAGGGAGGGAGCGCTATTCGGTCAATGTGCGCTACATGCGCGATTTCCGAACAGATTTGCGATCTCTTGAACGTGTTCTGGTGGCAGGCCCGAAGGGGGAGAGACAAATTCCCATTGGACAGCTTGCCGATATCAAGGTGACCAGCGGACCCGCCATGATTCGCAATGAAGACGGCCTGTTGACCGGCTATGTTTACGTGGATCTGGCCGGCCGCGATCCAAGCAGCTACATCCAGGAAGCCGGAAGCCTCATCAGGGAAAAGATAAAGCTCCCGGCAGGGTATGCGGTTATCTGGAGCGGCCAGTACATCGCCATGGAGCGGTTCAGGGAGCGCCTCGGGATGGTTCTTCCCCTGACCCTGTTTCTGATTTTTCTGCTCCTGTATCTGAACACCCGATCGGCGATCAAGACCTGCATCGTCTTGCTGGCGGTCCCGTTTTCGGCCGTCGGCGCGGTGTGGCTGCTGTATGGGTTGGGGTATAATATGAGCATCGGGGTATGGGTCGGGCTCATCGCCCTCCTTGGCGTGGATGCGGAAACCGGCGTTTTCATGCTTCTTTACCTGGACATCGCTTACGAAAAGGCGAAAAAGGAAGGTCGTCTTCGCAGCCTGAATGAACTGCGAAGCGCCATTCTCGATGGGGCTGTCCAACGTCTCAGACCGAAATTCATGACCACGGCCACCATGTTCCTCGGGCTGGTGCCGATCATGTGGTCCGTAGGAACAGGGGCCGATGTGATGAGACGCATCGCAGCGCCCATGATCGGCGGAATTTTCACCTCTTTTCTATTGGAACTTTTGGTGTATCCATCGATTTATGAGATCTGGAAATGGAACTTCGAGGTCAAGAAAACCGTACAGGATCAAACGTGAATGGTTCACGACAAGGGGTCTTTTAATCAAACCTAAACCAAAAGGAGGCTACGATGAAAAAGGGAATTCTGTTGGTTGTGTTGTTTTCATTCTTTTTGTCCACGACCGGAGTTGTTCTGGGTGCAAATGATGTTCAGGAAGATATTCAAAAGGAGCCAACCTGCAAGTACTGCGGCATGGACAGGGGCAAATTTGCACACAGCAGGATGCTCGTGGTCTATGATGACGGATCCGTGCTGGGGACATGCAGCATTCACTGCCTGGCAGTTGATCTCGCCTTGAATATCGATAAAACACCCACCTCGGTGCAGGTGGGAGACTTCAACACCAAGAAACTCATTGATGCGGAAACGGCATTTTGGGTTATTGGCGGGAACAAGCCGGGCGTCATGACCAAACAGGCCAAATGGGCCTTCGGAACCAAAGAGGACGCGGAAAAATTTATCATGCTGAACGGTGGAACGCTGGCGACCTTTGATGAGGCCATGAAGGCGGCCTATGAAAGCATGTATGCCGATACAAAGATGATACGGGACAAGAGAAAGAAGATGAAAATGATGAAGATGAAAAAGTCAGGCCATCAATAGCCAGTTTGAAAAAAAAGATCCGGCACGCATTCATTCAGACGTCCAAAGGAGGCGAACCGGTGTGACTCAATGGTTCCGTACCCCGGGTCCCAGGAAGCGAAATCAACACCGTCGGGCTGAATGCGAGCCTGGATTGGATATTTCACGATTTGCTTCATTACAGGAGGCATCATGAAAATTATCAAAATCGCTCTTGTTGCCATGTGTCTGACATTCCTCTTAGCGCCGGCCGGGGAGGCAACGCCGGTTAAGGCATTAAAAACGGATAAATGCCCGGTCTGCGGGATGTTCGTGGCGAAGTATCCCGATTTTCTGGCCCAGATCATCTTCAAGGACAGCGCCTATGCACTTTTTGACGGCGTCAAGGATCTCTTTAAATATTACTTTGACATCAAAAAATATGATGCGTCACGGGATCTGGCCGATATCGCCTTCATCTATGTCACGGATTATTATGAAATGGCCCCCATCGACGGTCGTAAGGCCTGGTATGTTCTTGGAAGCGATGTCTACGGACCTATGGGGAGGGAACTCATACCGTTTGAAAAGGAAGCGGACGCAAAGGAATTCATGAAGGATCACGCAGGAAAAACGCTGATTCGCTTCAATGAGGTGACACCCGATTTGATCAAAGGTCTGGATTGATGTTCGAGAGGAAGTCCAATATTTTTTTTATCTGTCTCATTATGGGAGTGTCTCTGATTTGTCTGATATTCCTGGATGCGGCCGTCAGCCGGCGTCTTGACAGGGAAGCGGTTCGGGAGCGACGTGAGATGGTAAGGGTGCTGACGCTGACCGATTTGTGCCTGTTTACAGAGGCGCGATACACCCGCCATCCGAGTATGACGGATCTGAATACGCCGTTTCAGGACCATCCCACGTCCCTCGAACACTTTCCAACGGGCGCCATCATGCCGGTGCCGCCTCACCTCAAGACACGGTCGCAGTGGTGATGATATGGGATACATCAATAAACAAATGAATATACTTGATTTCACCCTCTCCTCCCTGGGGAGAAGAAAGGGCAAAAATCTTGCCCTGGTGACGGTGTATACGTTTGTGATCTTCCTGTTGGCCTCGGTCCTGTTTTTTACGCACTCCATAAAGAAAGAGGCGTCCCTGATCCTTCAGGGCGCGCCTGAAATGACGGTCCAAAGACTGGTGGCGGGGAGGCAGGACCTGATTCCCAACCACTACATCGACTCCATCCGCCGGATTCGAGGCGTTCAATCCGTTGCGCCGCGGTTATGGGGATATTACTACGACGCCCTGAGCGGCACGAACTTCACCCTGATGGCCAACCCGGATCTAAAAGACTGCGTGGGAGAGATCATTATCGGCAGCGGCGTGTCATGGCGGAGCGGAACCGGAAAGGGAAAAAAGGCCATCCGGAAAAACGACATTATCCCTTTCAAGACCTATGACGGATCCGTTCTCACCCTGAAGGTGAAGGGGATCCTCTCTTTTTCATCCCAACTGGTTACCACGGATCTGATATTGGTCTCGGAGACGGATTTCAGAAAAATTTTTGCCATCTCCCATGATCACGCCACGGATCTGGTGCTCAAGGTCAGAAACGCCAAAGAACTTGCTACCATTGCCGCCAAGATCACGCAACGCCATCCGGATACCCGTCCGATACTGCGGGAAGAAATCCTGCGAACCTATGATGCGGTTTTCGACTGGCGCGGCGGAATGATCATCTTGGTTCTGTCAGGCGCTATTTTTGCCTTCATCATCCTGGCATGGGACAAGGCAACGGGATTGAGCGGGGAGGAAAAACGGGAGATCGGTATCCTCAAGGCGATCGGATGGGAAACCTCGGATATCCTCCTGATGAAATTCTGGGAAGGCGCCACCCTGTCCCTTGCGGCGTTTTTCATGGGAACGTTTCTAGCCTACCTCCACATTTTTCTATCATCTGCCATACTGTTCGAGCCCGTATTAAAGGGGTGGTCGGTCATCTATCCCCATTTCAGGCTGACGCCGTATATCAATGCCTATCAGATAGCGACCCTGTTTTTTTTAACCGTCATTCCCTATACCGTGGCAACCATCGTCCCTTCCTGGCGGTCGGCAACGGTTGACCCGGATTCCGTCATGAGGATGTGAGATCATGATTCACCTTCAGGATATTCGAAAGGTTTTCAATGGAGGCAAACCCAATGAATTTGTGGCCATCAAAGGGGTGACGCTCACCATTGACTCCCACGGAGCCACCGCACTGAAGGGACCGAGCGGGTCCGGAAAAACCACCCTGTTGAGCATGCTGGGATGTATGGCCAGGCCGACATCGGGCAGAATCACACTGAACGAGCGGGAAATTACCAGCCTTCCCGAGCGGTTTCTTACGGAAATCAGACGGGAAACATTCGGATTCATGTTTCAGCAGTTCAATCTCATCAAGGGCATTACCGCCCTGGAAAATGTGATGATCCCGGCCTACCCGAAGGGCGAGAAGCATGCCGCTTTGAAGAAGCGGGCCATGGATCTGCTCGGTCTGTTGAACCTTGCGGACAAGGCCTTATCCAAGGTGGAGTGGCTTTCAGGCGGGGAAGCGCAAAGGGTTACCATTGCCAGGGCGCTGATCAACAATCCCCCCATCATCATTGCAGATGAGCCGACCGCGCACCTGGACACCCGACTCTCCATGGAACTCATTGATATCATGAGGCACTTTAAGAAAAACGGAAAAACCCTTCTCGTCGCCAGCCATGACCCCCTTGTGTATGAATCCGATGTCATAGATCGAATCGTCGATATGAGAGACGGGAAGGTTGTGTCCTCAGGGGATGTTCCATGACCTTTCATCCCGGTATCCTGGCATTGCTTCTGGGTTCGGTCCTCACCACCGTCATGCTGTGCTATGCCTCATACGAAGGGGTGCGAATCATCCGGCATTGGGATATCAGCAGCGGCAGTGAGCGTCAACTGGCGCTCGAGCGAAGAACCTATCTGGTTTCAACGGTCATGAATTATGTCCTGGGCTTTCAGCTCCTTTCCCTGTTTCTGTTCATCTATACGGCCGATACCGTCAGCCCTCTCTTTATCGGCGCCATGTGTGCAGCCGGGAGCCTCAAGGTGAATGGATTCGGCTATCCGGCCCTCATTTTAAAAATTGTCAGCTTTCTTCTCTCCGGTCTGTGGCTCATTCTCAACTTTACCGACAACAAGGCCCATGACTATCCATTGATCCGAATCAAGTATTGGTTCCTCCTTTTCATTGCCTCTTTTCTGATTGTCGAAACCATTGTTGAGGGGGGGTATCTTCTGGGCCTCAAGCCGAATATCATCACATCCTGCTGCGGAACCCTTTTTACCGCGGACGCCGAAACCGTCATATCCGACCTTCTTGCCCTTCCTCGTGAACTGTCGGAAGCAGCTTTTTTCATAAGCGCCCCGATCACAATCGCATTGGGGCTCGGTGTCTACCTGAAAAAAAAAGGCGCCTATCCCTTTTCCATCTCATCATTGATTCATTTTCTCATATCTATTGTCGCACTCATTTCTTTTATCAGCATTTACATCTATGAGCTGCCCACACACCACTGCCCCTTCTGCATCATACAACCGGAGTACGGATATGTGGGGTATGTCCTGTATTCAGCGCTTCTTTTGGGTGCGGTATCCGGAATGGGGACCGGCATCATCATGCCGTTTCGAAACATCGAAAGCCTCCACAACGTTATTCCAGGCATACAAAAAAGGCTCTCCCTGACATCCATTCTGTCGAACCTCCTTTTCCTCTTGGTCACAGGATACGCAATCCTCTTTTCAAACCTGAGTATGGCGGCATATTAGCACCGCAGCGGAAGTTCTCTCTGACGCCGTTCGATGGCATTCAGGACGGTGATACCGTCCCTGTCCTTAAACCCGCGGTGGGAAACGTCAAACCTGTGATCCCCCACTTGCTTTTTTGTTCCTCATTAAACCAATACCTGTTATTTTATTAGAAAATTTAAAGAATGCCCATCACGTAAGTTGTTGACAATAGGTACTTTACCTTAACGAATCAGTCCGTTGACCATTTCCCGAACCTATTAGGAGGGAGGCCATGATCATTCGATGCTACGGCGCAAGAGGTTCCATACCGGTCTCAGGCGAGATATGCAACCGATATGGCGTCGATACCACCTGCATCGAGATAGGCACCGGAAATGACGAAGTCATTGTGGACGCAGGGTCGGGTATCCGCCGGCCGAGCAATGCCCTCATGGACGATGGGAAGCTTCACTCCACTTTTGTGCCTCAATGTGGTAGGATGTCTCTTAGGTTAATACGCGGTATGATGTCTGGGCGGACGGAGGTGGAACATACAGGCAGCAGGCCCGGATTTTAACGAGCAAGGGAACCAAACGATGAAACCGTAAACGGAAAGGAGGCATGTGATGAACACATTTGACATGGGTATGAATCGCAGGAATTTCATGAAGACCGCGGCCATGGCGGCCGGAGCGATCGGGCTGTCGGGCGTCGGCATGGGCGCGACACGGGCCAGGGCGGCCGAACCGGAACCCGAAAGCCCCATCTACCTGGCCCTCAACATGTCCAAGGTCGCCAACAACGAGGAGAGCTTCCGGCTCATGCACAAGGTGGGCCCCCGGGTCTGCATCACCACGGCCAGCCATCCCGGATTTGAAGGATTTCAGGCCAATATCCAGACCGGGATCCTCCCCCTCGCCGGCCGTTTCGGGGGCGGAAAGGTCCACATGGAAAAGGAGTTGAACCCCCTCCGCAACTATCAGTACACCATGTGGAACCGGTGGCAGGATCACGATGAATTTCATCAGCAGCAGTTTAAAAGGGTCTTCGAACTCTGCGGGAGCTGTCTTTCCATGGTGATCGAAGGACCGTGGGAGCCCGTGTATCGGGTGGTTAAGGCCAAGATGCCCCCGGTCCGATCCATGGGTCAGATCACCGATCTGGGCAAGGACATGCAGCAGCAGAAGCCCTTCATCCGCTTTGCCACGCCCCAGCGCTGCGTGGCCATTGCCGAGCACACGGTCCGTCCGGGAAGTGAAAAGGCCTTTGAGCAAGGGGCCATTAACACCATGGAAGCCCTGTCCGATTCCACCGGTTTCTTAGGGTACATGATCCTGAAGCAGATGGGCGTCTGCGCCCTCGGAAGCTTCATGATGGACCCCAAATCCATGGGCCAGTCCCTGGAGACCCTGGGGGCCAACCCGCCGGATGACCCGAAACCCCTGTTCAAGACCCCTGAGGCCAACCCCAGCCCGCCAGAATATCTCATCCACAGCGAGTGGGATGCAGCCGAACTGGCCCAATTAGGGTTTGCCAAGGTCCTGGTCAACACGGGGATACGGAAGATCCACGACGACGGCGTCATGGCCCATCTCATCCGGGGGCCTTATATCATGTTCTTCCAGCCCATGATGGAAGAGCCAGGTTGGCGGGCCAAACTGTCCTGAAGGCATCTCTGATACAGACCTCTATCCACCTGTCCGGGTCTCCGGCACGAGGCCGGAGACCCGGGATCGTTTCGGTCTGTCATCCGGTTGCCTTCCCCCGCCCATGTCCTGTCGACTCAGAAAGGCGCTAAATGGTTGAGAAGTATTCATTAACCGACCAGATCAGGGATACGGATCGGATCGACATGGTCAAGGACATATTTTCCACCATCACCGGGAAATATGACTTTTTGAACCATTTTCTCAGCCTGAGGCGGGATATTTTCTGGCGCCGTTTTGCAGTTAGACAGATACGGCTTTTCAAGACCTGCCGGTTCCTGGATGTGGCCACCGGCACCTGCGATCTGGCCATCCAGGCGGCCATCCGCTACCCTGAAATACATGTGACAGGTCTTGATTTCGCCGAGGCGATGCTGGATCAGGGGAGAAGGAAGGTCATGCATGGGGGCCTCTCCCGAAAGATAGATCTGATACGGGGAGATGCCCTGCACCTTCCGTTTCCACCAGATACCTTTGACGCGATCGGAATGGCATTCGGCATACGGAATATCCCCGACAAAATAAATGCGTTGAGCGAGTTGAGGCGGGTGGCAGTCCCTGGGGGGAACGTCCTGGTCCTGGAACTGACGCTACCTCACAGCGGATACTTCCACAAATGTTATGATCTCTATCTGAAAAGGCTTTTCCCTCTGGCAGCCGGGATCTTTTCTCCAAACCCAGAGGCCTATCAGTACCTCGGCGATTCGATCATGAATTTTCCATCGATCGTGGATTTTGCCGGGATCATGCAGAGTGCCGGCTGGACGGACATCCGGGCCTATGCCCTGACCCTGGGGATATGCCGTCTCTTTGTGGGCCGCAAACCCGAAAGGAGTTGCTGACAGGTCTCATGCCCTCAATCTGGCCCGCACCCTGAGCAACAAGAATCCTAACCCGGACAAGCCGGAACCAAAAAGGCCTCACACGGAGACACAGAAACACGGAGATCATATTAAAAAATACTTCTGAACCTCTTGCAAAACTCAAAAAAACAGTCACCCCGGCTTTCGCCGGGAAGACGTTAAAGGACTTCTGCAAAAGCCTCTTCTGTTGTTCTTTTCCTCTGTGTTCTCTGTGGCTCTGTGTGAGATTCCCTCGGTTCCGGCCTGTTTGGGACGGCAACTCAGGTGTCAAACCCGCCTGCTTAACCGGTAAAGTGCCGACAGGGCGTGGATAGCCTTTTCCGGGCATGGAAAGACGACCACGTGTCTGTCTTCCAGCCATTGCAAAACCTCGTGCCTTCCCGAGTCCATACCGGCAAGCCAAAGGGCGATTGGTTTCCGGGTGGCCGCGTCCTTATTAAAGACCTCCAAAAGACTTTCTGCAAAGAGAAATGCCATGGGGTGGAGCTGAATCGCCAGCGCGTCTACGTTGGGGTCGTTCATCATGGCCTCGACGATACCCTGGTATATTCGATTCGGTTCGTGAAACTGTGTGGTGAGGCCCAGGTCCCAGGGATTCGGCGGGATATCCCAGGGGGGAAACACCTCGCGCAGTTTTTCAATCGTTGCTGGGTCCGTCTCAGCCAGGCTGAGACCTTCCGCCTCACACAGATCGGTGGCGATAACCCCCTCTCCCCCGGGAAATGTGGCAAGGAACACGCGGTTCCCTTTCATGGATACAGGGCCGAAGCGCTCTAAGGCACGGGTCAGATAGAAGAACTCCTCGAGGGTGCTTGCCCGCATGGCCCCACACTGTTTCATGGCGCTGTCAAACACCCGATCGCTCCCCCGAATCATGGCCCCGGTATGCGACGCAGCGGCCTTTGCGCCTGCCCGGGTCCGACCCGATTTAAGGACCACGACCCGCTTGTCATGGGCCCGTGCCTCCCGGATGAGCCTCAAAAACTCTCTTCCGTCCCCGGCGATGCTTTCAAGATGAATGCCGATCACGCGGGTTTCGGGGTCCTGGACCAGATAGCCCAGGGCATCCACCTCGGTGATATCCATCTTGTTGCCGAGATCGATGAGCTTGTTGAGATGCATATTGAAGTCTGTCAAGAGCCAGGTGAACCTGGGTTCATAGAGGCCCGACTGAAAGATGAGAGAAAGCCCGCCTTGCCGGATGGCGCTTATGGAATGAAAGCTGATGCAAAAATTGGCCGGCACATTGATGGGGCCCAGAGCATTGGGTCCGATAGCCCGGATGCCGTGATCCCTTGCCATCTGCCGCATCTCTTCCTGTGCCCTCTTTCCCTTTGCCCCGGCCTCGGAAAACCCGCCGGCAATGAGAGTAACCCGCCGGATCCCCTTTCGGACGCAGTCTTTCAGGATTCCCGGGGCCAGGCCATGGGACACCCCGATCACCGCCAGATCCACAGGGCCGTCGATCTCCGTTACGCTGGGATAGGCCCGAAGGCCCATGATCTCCTTTTCCTTCGGGTTCACAGGAAAGATCTTTCCCTTGAAACCGAGATGGACCAGATTGCCGACCAGAGCGTAATTGATCCCCGCGGGATTATTGGATGCACCTACGATGGCGACGCTTTCAGGTTCTAAAAACCCGGCAAGGAAGTGTTTGTTGTTGTTTTCCATGGTATGCGGCAGAGTATGAGACCCCCCTCCTCAAAATTAAATTTTGTTCTTTACAATTGCCCTACAGAGAAGGCCAGGAGAAACTGCCCTCCGTAATAAAGGGGAAGGCCGATCAAGCGATTCAAGGGCCCCTTCTTCACAAACCGATCCCGTGCCACAAAAATGTCCGAAGCATAGAAACAACACGCCCCTGCAAAAATCATGATTCGACCGGCCGGGGCAAGACGGGCATCACCCAATATGGAACCTGCGCCCGAAACCATGACGGTGATGACGACGATATAGGCCAGGACCGGTGTATTCATAGTTCCAAGGGAGGGCTTGAGCCAAAGGTATATCCACCCGCTGACGATAAGCGCGACGAGGCTTCCCCACCAGGTCCAGGCGCTTACAGGGGACGTTGTGAAAAAGGCGACACTATAAAAAATATGCCCGACCAGGAACGAAACCAGCCCGAGACGGAACATCCGGTCCTGGGGGAGGGCGAGAAACACGTCCCCTGCCAGGCAGAATAACAGACCGATCAGGAGGAAATGATAATAGGCAGGCATCGGATGAGGCTGGACCAGCACCGTGACGACAAACAGGGCGGAAAGAACTGTCTTTACGGGCACAAGAAGACGCCTGGAACCTTCTCTGCATTCACAGCAGAGGAGACACGCAAGGAGTGCCCCGGCCAAAACAAGGATGACGATGGAAAGCATCATGGCGTTTCACCTGGTTGCTGGTTACTGGAGGATTTATGATGGTCGATTTGTCCCGCTCGCAAGCGGGATTGATTGAATATGGGATTGAAACCAAAAGGATGCATACCCGGAACCCCAAAACGGTTTTCTTGAAGTCTGTATATTACTGGTTGCTGCTTGCTTTGAGCTTGCCGCCTGCACGATGCGCTATGCCCTATGCGCTATGCGCCTTCCGGACGCCTATTACCCTATACAACAGCTTCGTTGTTATGGCAACGCAATTAATGTCTGGGTCTGAGAGGCCCCAGCATGGGAGCTTTGCAGCGGGAGGCTTTTCATTTCCAGGGTTTCGAACCCTTCCCTTGCTGCGCGACCCCGATGTTCATTGACATTTAAAAATAGGAGCACTATGTTGGAGGTGTCGCTGGGGGTGGTTTCACTGAGAGCGGGATCCTCATCCTGCAACCCTTAGAACCTGAACTGGGTAATGCCAGCGGAGGAAAGCGGCGCGATTCCGGGATTTCGTCTCAGATGGTTGGGCATTGGCCCTTTGGCGCCGCTTTCTCCCTGTGAGAAGCGGCTTTTTTGTGGCGTCTGTCAAGGGACCGCAGCCTTCTGCCTGACCCGTTCCTTCCGACGTTTTGCAGAATCGTCAATAGTTGGTGGGCAAAACCCGGGTAAATGCCTTTTACAGGGTTGAGGTGCTTTGTGGCCCTGGGTCTTTTTGTGACAAATTTCTGAATGCGGCTACAGCGCGTAAGGCGATTACGGACCCTACCCCGGTATGCCGAGAGGATACGATGAAACGGATATTGACCATAGCCGGTTCCGATTCCGGAGGCGGCGCTGGAATCCAGGCGGACTTGAAGACCATCACGGTGTTGGGGAGTTACGGCATGAGCGCCATAACCGCGCTCACGGCTCAGAACACATTGGGGGTGCAGGCCATTCATCCTGTGCCCGCCGATTTCGTCGCCCTGCAAATGGAATCCGTTCTATCAGACATCGGTACGGATGCGGCAAAGACAGGGATGCTTGCGACCTTGGAGATCGTTCTGGCAGTAACCGAACGGTTGCGACGCTACAAAGTTGAACGCCTGGTGGTCGATCCGGTGATGACGGCAGAAAGCGGGCATGTTCTTCTCTCTGATTCGGCACGGGCGGCAATGACCGAGGCACTGTTTCCCCTGGCCCATGTGGTCACTCCCAATCTCCCCGAGGCGTCAGAACTCTGCGGATTCCCGGTGCGGGACCTTGTTGCCATGAAAGCGGCGGCCAGGGAGATTCACAAGCTGGGACCCCGATTTGTACTGGTCAAGGGAGGACACTTAAAGGGAAATGCCATGGACGTCCTCTTTGACGGGGACGGCTTTCAGATCTTCGACGCCCATCGTCTGAGCAACCGGAATACCCATGGAACGGGTTGCACCTTTTCGGCTGCGCTGGCCACCCTTTTGGGCCAGGGGTTGACGATGCCAAGGGCAGTAGCAGGGGCCAAGGAATTCATTACCCGGGCCATCGCCATGGCTTTAGATCTGGGTTCCGGACATGGCCCCACAAACCATTATGCCCACGTGCTTCGATTTATGGAGCCAGAGGGGGTAGGTTAAGACCAGTAAACCGCCACGCAGAGCCGGCCCGTGAAGCAGGCAGGGCAATCTGATCCCGTCAATCCGTCCACACTAAAAATGAGGAGAATTCACTCATGACCCAGATGAAAAGAGCAAGATCGGGCGATATCACGTCAGAAATGAAAATCGTCGCTGAGAAAGAACAGGTGGATCCCGAATGGCTCAGAGACCAGGTGGCCGGGGGAAGGGTGGTGATCCCTGCCAACAGCAGGCATACGGGACTCGTCCCGTGCGGCATTGGTGGAGGGCTTTTCGTAAAGGTGAACGCCAACATCGGGACCTCTTCGGACAAGTCTATCCTTGAAGAAGAGGTGGCCAAGCTGAAAGTGTCCATGGACGCGGGGGCCGATGCCGTGATGGACCTTTCCACCGGCAGTCAGATCAACGCGACGCGGGAGAGGATCTTAAAGGAGTCCACCCTTCCCATCGGGACCGTCCCCATCTATCAGGCGGTGGTCGAGACCGTGGAAGAGAGGGGGGGGCTGACCCATCTGACGGTTGATAAACTGTTTGATGTTATTGAGAAACAGGCCCAGGAGGGCGTTGATTTCATTACCGTGCACTGCGGGCTCACGAGGGCGGCACTGGAGATGCTGAAAAAACAGGGGCGGATCACCGACATCGTGAGCCGAGGCGGTTCATTCCTGACCACCTGGATGCTCCATCATGACAGGGAGAATCCGCTCTACGAATACTATGACAGGCTCCTTGACATCGCCCTGAAGTATGACGTGACACTGAGTCTGGGAGACGGCTTGCGGCCCGGATGCCTGGCCGACGCAACTGACAGGGCCCAGATTCACGAGTTGATGACGCTCGGCCACCTCACGCAATTGGCCTGGGAAAAGGATGTCCAGGTGATGATAGAAGGCCCGGGGCATGTCCCTCTGGATCAGATTGAACTCAACATAAAGCTCCAGAAAAGCCTGTGCCACCACGCCCCTTTTTACGTCTTAGGCCCGCTGGTGACGGACATCGCCGCGGGATATGATCATGTTGCCTGCGCCATCGGAGGGGCCCTCGCCGGGATGGCAGGCGCTGATTTTCTCTGCTACGTGACCCCTGCAGAGCATCTCTGCCTCCCGAACGTGGAGGATGTCAGAGAGGGGGTCATCGTCACCAAGATCGCCGCCCATGCAGCCGATATTGCAAAGGGGAACCGGATTGCCATCGAGCGGGACAGGCAAATGGCCGTTGCCAGAAAGCATCTGGACTGGAAAACCCAGATGGACCTTGCCATTGACCCTGTGAAAGCCCGGCGATACCGGGAGCAGAATCCCCCGGCAGAAGAGGATGTCTGCACCATGTGCGGGAAATACTGCGCCATCAAACAGGTCAAGGAATACTTTCGGAAGTGACAATTGACGAGTGATAATCGACGAATGAAGACATCTAACTCGGGCAAAACCCGCAACCCAACGGTTGGTCAGGATTCGGGTTTCAGGTTTCAGGTCTCGGGATAAAGCGTTTCGTTTTCTCCTTTGCTGACAACTGAACACTGAAACGTATCATGACCTAAGGTTCCTGACACAGGAAGGCGATCAGGCCCTGAGCCGTCAATATTCACTATTCAATTTCCAATTTTCAATCCCAATCACTTTCCCAGACAGAACTGGCTGAAGATACTGTCCAGGACCTCCTCCGTCGTCGTCTCGCCGCTGATCTCTCCCAGGGCGTCAAGACCGCTCTTGAGTTCCAGGGCCACAATTTCCATGGGAGTATCTTCTCTTATTCTGAAGGCGGCCTCCTTGAAAAACCCAAGTGCTTGGGCCAGGGCATGACGGTGCCTCACGTTGGGCGCGACAGAGGATGATGTGGCATCCACCCCGCCCGCGAGGATGGCGTCCTTTATCGCCTTTCTGAGGTGATCCAGACCCTCGCCGGTCAGGGCTGAAATCCTGACAGAGGGAAAAAGAGAGAGGGCCTCGGCATCCGCCCCCTCATGGAGTCTTACGGGCAGGTCGACCTTGTTGATGACGATCAGTGCCTGCTTCCCCTGCGACGCTTGAATACTATCCAGGTCATCCCGGTCCAGGGGCCGGCTCTGGTCTATGACAATCAGCACAAAATCGGCTTCCTTCAATTTCCGTCGGGTCAGGGTGATGCCAATTTGCTCCACCGCGTCGGTCACGCTCCGGAACCCGGCTGTATCCATCAGGCGAAGCGGGATTCCGTCGATGATCAGGGAGGATTCAATAACGTCCCGGGTAGTGCCGGGGATGGGGGTCACGATGGCCCGCTGTTCTTTCAAAAGGCGATTCAGAAGGCTTGACTTGCCGACATTGACCCGGCCCGCAATGACCGTACGGACACCCTCCACCCAAATTCTCCCTTCAGAGGAGCGTATCAAGGATTCGATCGGGGCCATGAGACCGGTCTCTATTTCCGTCGAGACCTCCTCCTTGGGCATCGCATCGGCTTCCGCCTCTGGAAAATCGATGGCCGCCTCTGCCCGCGCGAGGATATGGATGACCTTTTGTCTCAACCCCTCGATCTCTTCCCTGAAGGCGCCCTGGATCTGTTGTGATGCCAGAAAAAGACCCCTTTCCGACCGGGAATTGATCAAATCCACGACCGCCTCGGCCTGGGTCAGATCGATTCTCCCGTTCAGAAATGCCCGCAAGGTGAATTCCCCGGGCCTGGCCAATCTCGCACCCTGAGACAGGAGGGTATCGAGGATCTTGGAAAGGAGCGTGTAACCGCTGTGGGAATTGATTTCAACAACGTCTTCCCGGGTGTAGGTGCGGGGGGCCCTCATGAAGGTCAACAGGACTTCATCAATGGGGTCTCCAGAGGAGGGGTCGCATAAATGCCCCAAATAGAGGCGGTGACTTTTAAGATCAGGCACGGTGTTCCTGGGCCTGAAGATCCTCCGGGCGATGGCGAGACAATGGGGGCCGCTGATGCGTATGATGCCGATCCCTGCCTGACCCATCGGGGTGGCGATGGCTGCGATGGTATCCTGATCAGAAGACATGTCGAGAGGCATCTTGGGTGAGGGATCCTGACGCTCATGCAACCCAACGGGGCGGTTCACATGGGCGTCGACAGTGCAATCATGCCTTGGCGTAACTAAAGCTCGTTTCTGGCCGATTTTGACGTGCTGTATTTTTTAGGGATAATGACCACCTTTTTGAGGATGCCCTCTCCCCTCCCCTTGGTGCTCAGTTCTTCATCCTCTCGAAGGGCAAGATGCACAATCCTCCGGTCATGGGGATTCAGAAGGTTGGTGGCAACCGGTTTACGGATCCTTTTGGCCTTGTCTCCCATCCTCATGGCCATTTGAACCAGAAAATCTTTCCGCCTATCACGATAATTCTCTGAGTCGACAACGACACGGGCCCTCTTTTCGAGCGATTTGTTGACAATCTTGTTCACGATGAACTGAAGGGCGTCCAGGGTCCTTCCTTTTCTTCCTATCAAAAGCCCTGATTTATCCCCCTCGATGTTGAGATTGATGGTGCCGTCCCGCTGTACGGCGGTCACCAGGGTCTCTTCCATGGGGATCAGGGCCAGGATGTTTTCCAGCGCCTCCTTGGCAACCGCTATTTCATTTTCTCCAGCGGCCGTGAATTCCGCTTCCATGCCCGTGAGTTCGTTCCTATTCGGGACCTCAGACAGATCCTCTTCAACCGGGACCTCGGGTTCTTCAACAGGCGGTTCGGGCGTCTCCCGGATGACCGTGACCCGGATCTTCGCCTTTCTCCCGCCGACCAACCCAAAAATTCCTGCAGAGCCCGGTTCAATGACTTCGATATCCAGTTCCTCTCTTGGCACTTTGAGTTGCGAGCACGCTGCCAATGTGGCGTCCTCATCTGTTTTCCCTTCGAATTCATACGTTTCCATGATTTTCCTCCAAATATTAACCCGGTTTTTTGTGAATGCGGTATTGCTGGCCGATGGAAAGGATATTATTGACAAGCCAGTAAAGAACAAGACCGGAAGGAAAGTTGATAAACATAAAGGTGAAAATAATCGGCAAAAACATCATGATCTTGGCCTGAGCAGGGTCGCCCGGCGTCGGCGTCATTTTCTGCTGGATAAACATGGAGGCGCCCATCAAAAGCGTCAAGATGGGTATCCCGTAAGGCGGCGTCATGAATGGGATCTGAAAGGGAAAATGGAACAACCGGTCGGGAGCCGAAAGATCGTTTATCCAGAATGCAAACGGGGCATGCCTCAATTCAATACATCCGCCCAGCACCCTGAAGAGCGCAAAAAACACCGGGATCTGGATAATCATCGGGAGACACCCGCCCATGGGATTGACCTTGTAGGTCTTGTACAGGGCCATCATCTCCTGATTCAGTTTCTGTTTATCGTTCTTATACTTCTCCCTGAGCTTGGCCATTCGAGGCTGGAGCTTCTGCATCTCTTTCATCGACTTGTAGCTCTTGTGGGTCAGGGGCCAGAACAGGATCTTGACCAGGATCGTGAGCAGAATAATGGACAGGCCGTAATTGTGAATGTATGTGTCAAAAAAACGCAAGACATAGAGAAGAGGTTTTGCGATAATGTCGGTCCACCCGAAATTGATGGCCCGATCCAGGTTTCGTCCGAAATCTTTCAGTATCCCCAGGTCACGGGGGCCCAGGTAGAGTGCATATCGGGAAGTCCTCAGTTCGGAGGGGTTGATGGAAATCGGCGGTTGAACATAGATCCCCTCCAGGATTCCTGATGACAAGTGACGGCCAGTAAAGCTGCCTTCGGAGGGGACATCCGGGACAATGGTCGTCATAAAGTAATTGTCCTCATAGGCAACCCATCCGAGCGGACCCCTCAGGGTCTTTTCATCAGAGGGATCCTCCACCTTTACCTCTTCCAGTTTGTTATTGAGGAGGATGGCAAAGCCCACATAGGCATAGTACCCTCCCTGGTCCTTCGGGGGCATCGCCTTTAGGCTGCCCCTGAACACGCCCTCGACCGGAGATCCCGACCCATTGGTCACATCCACATTCACGTCGATCCGGTATCGGTCCGGATGAAACCGGAATGTCTGGACCATGGAAAGACCCTCCTGGGTTACCCCCTTGAAGACAATCTCCTTTGGAGATGCCCCGGGGCTCAGATGGACCGCATTCTGATCGACCTGAAACAGCGTTGTTCCCTTTTTAGGAGCCGAATGATTGTCAAAGGTGATGAGCAAAGAATCGCCCATATCCTTTTTCAGAGATACCAGATCGATCAGTGGAGAAGAAGGGTCCGTGGTCTGTCGATACTTTTTTAGTTTGAAGCTCCTGATGGTGGGCCCGGCATTGCTGAGAACAGCCGTGTAGAGCGGCGTATCGATTTCGATCTCTTTTTCGTCCTCAGTGGGGATGGCCTTTACCGGTGTTGCATCCGGCCCGGAAGACGCCGGGAGAGGGGAAGGGGTCGCCTTCTGCGGCTCCGGGACCTTTTCTTCCACGGGGCCGGCAGGGACCTCTCTTTTTACCGGGGTCTGTTCCTGTTTTGGACCGAAAAAAAGAGACCATCCCACGAGTATAACGAATGACAATATGAACGCCAATATGGTTCGTTTATCCATTGTATGTGCCTGGCCTTAATCAATTGGGTTTAAGATAATATGGAATCATGCATCCCTACCCGGGGCCCCTTCGGTTGAAGAGGCATGACGGGACTGGCAGACCGCCCGGCATCATTCAAGCGGGTCATATCCACCAGGATGAAAAGGATGGCACTTTGAGATCCTGACAAGGGTCAGCCATCCCCCCTTCAAGATACCGTACCTGCTGAAGGCATGGCGGGCATAGGTCGAGCATGTGGGGTAAAAACGACAGGAAGGAGCCGAAAAAGGCGAAATGAAACGCTGATATATAGATATCCCTACGATAGGTATATATCGGAGACTATACACTAAGCTCTTTTTTGAAAAAGACCTCTCCAAGTTCTTCTTTTGCTTTCCAGAGATCCAGGTAGCTGGCATCCTTCTTCGCTGTGACGACGATATCGTATCCTTGGGGGATTTTTGAGTTGTTGAGTCTAAAAGTCTCCCGGATCAGCCGTTTGATTCGATTCCTTTTGACTGCGTTGCCCGCCTTCTTGCTGACGGTGACCCCCAACCTCGTTATGCTCAGCCCGTTCTGTTTGGTAATAACGACAAAATGCCTTGTATGACAGCGTTTTCCCGACCGATTTAGATTGACAAAATCCGTTCGATCCAATAATCTTTTTTTTTTGGAAATGAAAAAGGTGTCATAAAAACCAGAGAAAAATCGGCCAGGCCTCGGGGGGTTCTATACGGCTATACGTTTCCGCCCCTTAGCCCTCCTTCTCTTTAGGACGCTTATTCCGGCTTTTGTACGCATCCTCACTCTGAACCCATGGGTTTTGGCCCTTTTGATGTTGCTAGGTTGATACGTCCTCTTCATGATGCAATCCCTTTGAGTGAATTTTAAAAAAAGGTAAATATAATTAACAGATGGGGATCTTGTCAAGCTAAATTGTGTAGCTGATCATATTAATATCATTTCAGTATATTATGGACGGAAAAAGTGGGGCACTCTATTTTCTTTATTTTTGTAATTGCTAATTTATCGCGGTTCGGTTATCTAATTGAAAATTTTTATATTCAGATCCGCTTGAAAGGAGAAGGTAATGCTTCTTGATCCTATTTTGGGTTTATTCTCCAATGACTTAGCGATAGATCTCGGCACGGCCAACACCCTCGTATACATGAAAGGGAAGGGAATTGTCGTGAGCGAACCGTCTGTGGTGGCAGTCAGGAAAAACGGGCGCAGCGGCAATAAGGTCTTGGCAGTCGGAAGAGATGCCAAAATGATGTTGGGCAGGACCCCGGGCAACATCGTGGCCATACGCCCGATGAAGGATGGGGTGATCGCAGACTTCGAGATCACAGAAGCCATGCTCCGTCATTTTATACGAAGGGCCCATAACCGAAGGACCTTTGTAAGACCCCGGATTATCATCTGTGTGCCGAGCGGCATTACGCAGGTTGAAAAACGGGCGGTCCGGGAATCTGCGGAGTCTGCCGGGGCCAGAGAGGTCTTCCTGATCGAAGAACCAATGGCTGCGGCGATCGGCGCGGGACTTCCGATTACCGAGCCTAAAAGCAATATGGTTGTCGATATCGGGGGCGGCACGACCGAGGTCGCGGTGATATCTCTTGCCGGCATTGTCTACAGTAAATCGGTCAGAGTGGGCGGCGACAAGATGGACGAGGCGATCCTTCAGTATATCAAACGAAAATACAACCTGTTGATCGGCATTACGACCGCAGAGCTCATTAAAACCACTATCGGCAGCGCCTATCCAGGCGAACAGGCTGAAACGATTGACGTAAAGGGAAGAGACCTGGTGACCGGGATCCCAAAAATCCTGACGATAGACTCAGACGAAGTAAGGCAAGCCATCTCAGAGCAGATCGAAACCATCGTGGAAACCGTCCGTATCGCCCTGGAGCAGACCCCTCCGGAGCTGGCGGCCGATATCGTAGATACCGGGATCGTACTGGCCGGTGGCGGCGCTCTGCTGAAGAACCTGGATGTCCTTCTGAGGGAAGAGACGAAAGTGCCCATTATCCTGGCCGAAGATCCCTTGACCGCCATTGTCATCGGTTCGGGGATGGCGCTTGATAACCTTGCGGTGCTCAAAGATGTCATTATCAGATAGGCAACGTGGGGGACAGTTTTTTTTTCATGAACGTCGTTAGACAAAACGAGGCAAGGTTTTATCATTGCAAGGTGACAAACGCTTTCGCAACCTTTGGATATCGATATTTTTCGTCTGTTTTGTGCTGTTTTTGCTCTCTTCAAGTTCCGGGCTGAAACAACCCTGGAACCCTGTAGAACAATTCATTATAGAGATTACCGCCCCCTTCCAAAGACTCATCCGGGAGACTATTAACGCCACAAGGGATTTCTGGACGAATTACTTCTATCTCGTGGATGTCCGAAGTGAAAACAGGCGGTTGAAACGAGAGATGGAATCCTTCAGGAGAGAACAGAGTCGATACAAGGAATTGGTCACCGCCCATGAGAGACTCCGCAGTCTCCTCCAGTTCAAGGAGGTGATTCAGAGACCGGTGGTTGCGGCCCAGGTTATCGGACTCGACCCTACCGGATGGTTCAAATCCGTTATTATCGACAAGGGGAAAAATGCCGGACTGAGGTGGGACATGCCGGTCGTCAATGCCTCGGGAGTGGTGGGAAGAATTGTTTCCGTATCGAACAACTATGCCAAGGTCCTGCTGATCATCGATCAGAACAGCGCGGTCGACTGCCTGACGCAGCGTTCCCGGGACAGGGGGATGGTGAAAGGAACGTCAGGCCAGGTCTGCAAGATGGACTATATGGCCAAATCCAGCAACGCGGCGGTGGGGGACATGGTCATTACATCCGGTCTGGGGGGCGTTTTCCCCAAGGGTCTTCCAGTGGGCGTCATCTCGGGTGTGGAAGCGGGGGAAGGAAAACTTTTTAAGGATATCGACGTGATGCCTTCCGTCGATTTCTCCAAGTTGGAGGAGGTCCTTGTCATTCGGAACACCTATCCCAGGGAAAATGAGGAATAGCTGAGAATCCCGCACGGGTTGCTGGGTTCTCATTGCTGATTGCTGGTTGGTTGGGGTGCCTTGTTTTCCGACCTCTGACATCCGACCGCTGGCCTTCGATGCTGCTTACGGCTTACTGTAACCTTCTGACCGCATGTTGGATAAGGGGAATAGCAATCGTCGCATCACAGGAAAATAAAAGGGCATATTTTTGTCTGGCTGCATGGTTGGCGGGGGCTGGGTTCACCCTTTTAAAGGGACTCGACAGGGATCCCTGGGGGGTGGGGATTTTCGACCTGGACCTTATTACCCTGTTGACAGGGTATCTCTTTCTCTCTTTCGGCCATATTCAGGCCGGGGTATTTGCCCTGGGTCAGGGTCTTCTGATCGATACGTTCTCCAGCGGTCCGAGCGGCCTGTCCGCCCTGATTTACGTGACCGTTTTCCTGGGGATTTACCTCGGATCGCTTTTTTTTGACTTTCAGACTGTCAAGGGGCAAATCATCATTGTCTCATTGACCGTTTTCTTAAAAAATGCGACGTGGCAGGCAGTAACTGCACTTCTTTTGAACAGCAGCGCTTTTTCAACATCATTTTTATGTGCAGCAGCCGTTTCCATCATCGGTACGGGGCTGCTTGCCCCTGTTCTGTACGGCATCTTCGACCGGTTGAGGGGTGTCCCCGGAGGAGAGGAAGAAGCCCTTAACCTGGAAGAGTTGAAGGATCCCACATGGGAGAACGAGCGGTAACGATTGTAGGCGATGCCCTGTCGTCTCTTGGCTTTATTACAAAGGCCCGTCCGCCTCAACCATACGCTGCATAGGCTCTCAGCGTGGCGGGCAATGGGTCACACCCTTAATGGAATAGGCGTCACGTGTTGAAACCATCCCATTTCGATCCTGTTTCCTCAGAGGTCCTCGGCAAGCAACTGAAGATTGCCATACTGTTTATCCTGATGGCATTCGGCATTTTGATTCTGAGGCTCTGGTTTTTGCAGATTGTCAACGGACCCGTCTACCGCGCCAAGTCCGAACATAACCGGATCCGGCTCCATGACATTCCGCCTTTCAGGGGAATGATCCTGGACAGAAACGCCGAAGTGCTTGTTGACAACCGCCCATCCTACGACCTCTATGTCATTCCGGAAGAGGTCCAAAACCGGTCTCAGCTCTTAAACCGCCTCTGCAGGCTCGGAGACCTCGATCGGGATGCGGCGGAGCGTATACTGGATAAGGCAGGCCGCGGATATCCTTTCAAACCGGTATGCCTCAAAAGGGACATGCCCCGCGACGAACTCGCCAGCATCGAAACCCATCGATTTGACCTGCCGGGTGTGATGATCCATGTCAGACCCCAGCGGCACTATTTTTACGAAGGCCTTGCATCCCATGTTCTCGGTTATGTGGGTGAAATCAGCGAAACGCAGTTGATGAGTGGTCAGTTCCCGAAAAATCGGGCAGGGGATCTCATTGGGAAACGGGGGATTGAGTGCAAGTGGCAGGCACAACTGAATGGTATTCGGGGGGGCGAACAGGTCGAGGTGGATGCTGCCGGCAGAAAAATTGCGGTGGTGTCTCGAAAGGCCCCGATATCGGGCGCCAATATATGTCTCACCATCGACAAACGCTTGCAGGCACTGGCCGAAAAGGCCCTTCAGGAAAAGCATGGCGCCGTCGTGGCCATAAATCCCTCCAGCGGCGAGGTGCTGGCACTGGCAAGCAGCCCTTCTTACGATCCCAACCTGTTTATCAAAGGGTTTGACGAAAAGACTTGGCAGGATATGGTTTCATCCAAGGATTTTCCTCTGCAAAACAGGGCGCTTAGCGGTCAATACCCCCCCGGATCGATTTTCAAAATCGTTGTAGCGCTGGCAGCTTTGGAGGAAGGCGTCATTACGCCGGAGGAAGAAATATTCTGCAATGGCTCCTTTTCTTTGGGAAATGCCACCTTTCGCTGCTGGAACAAGTACGGGCATGGCAAGGTAAACCTTCACAGGGCATTGGTCGAATCGTGCGATGTATATTTCTATCAACTAGGCCGACGCCTGGGTGTTGACAAAATCGCTCGATATGCAAGACGTCTGGGAATGGGAAAAGAAACCGGCCTTGACCTGGGCGATGAGAAAAACGGCCTGGTTCCCACCACAGAATGGAAGAAGGAAAGATTTGGGGTGTCCTGGCAGCCGGGCGAGACGGTCTCCACTGCCATCGGACAGAGCTTTGTACTGACAACTCCCTTGCAGATGGCCAACCTGATTTCCTCGGTTTTTAACGGGGGCCGCGTATTCAGGCCACAGGCAACGAAATGGGTCAGAAAACCCGACGGGAAGAAGCTCTTTGAATTTGAAGCGATATGCACAGGAGAGGCCGGAATCAGACCGGAACATCTGGAACTGGTCAAAAAGGCACTTGTCGGAGTTGTAAATCAGTCTCACGGCACGGGTTCAAAGGCCAGGCTCAAAGATGTCATCATTGCCGGCAAAACCGGCACCGCACAGGTGATAGCCCTCAAGAAGGAAACCGGATCCAAACGAGAGAGCGACATCCCTTTGAAATACAGGGACCATGCCTGGTTTGTTGCCGTTGCCCCTGCATCCGATCCCGAAATCGCCGTGGCAGTGCTCATTGAGCATGGAGGCCACGGAGGGAGTGCGGCCGCCCCGATCGCCAGGGAGATTATAAAGGCCTATCTTGAGGTCCTGTCGTAAGCGTTGCGGTTTGCGGATAATGGATTTTTCAATAGTCAATTCAATGAAGAACACCCATGCTGGATCGACGCCTTATTCAGAATTTTGACTGGGTGCTGCTTTCAATCTTGTTACTGGAGGCAGGGATCAGCATCCTCAATCTCTACAGCGCCACCTATCCGATCCGGGACATGGGGGGAGCAGAGATCTTTTTGAAACAGATTTACTGGTTTTTGATCGGATTTACGGTCCTGCTTCTGGCGACAACCTTCAACTACTACACGCTGGAACGTCTGGCCTATCCAGCCTATTTTTTCACCATCTCCCTTCTCGTCCTGGTCCTCCTTGTGGGAAGGGTGATGTCGGGGTCCCAGCGGTGGCTCAGCCTGGGGCCCATCTCATTTCAACCCTCCGAACTGGCAAAAATTGCCATTGTGCTGGTCCTGGCCAAGTTTTTCAGTGAGAGGGGAGACAGCAAGGAATACCGGTTGAGGGATCTCTGGCAGCCGTTCATCCTCACGGCCGTACCCTGTTTTCTGATTCTGAAGGAGCCCGATCTCGGGACATCTCTCTTCCTGGCCCTGATTTCTTTTTCCATGATCCTTGTTGCCAAGGTAAACTGGAAATCGCTGGTGATTCTGGCCGGGGCATTCAGCCTGGCAGCCCCCTTGATCTGGTTTGGGCTCAAGGAATATCAGCAGAAACGGGTTCTTTCATTTCTGAGGCCCGACATGGACCCCTTAGGCGCGGGATATCATATCAATCAATCCAAAATCGCCATAGGCTCAGGACAGTTCTGGGGGAAGGGATTTTTGAAGGGCACGCAAACACGCCTTCACTTTCTGCCGGAACAACACACGGATTTCGCCTTCTCGGTGCTGGCTGAGGAGTGGGGCCTGATAGGATCGGCGGTGCTTCTTATGATCTACCTCTTCATGATTCTATGGGGTCTGAATATCGCTAAAAATTCAAAGGACCGGTTCGGCTCTATGATCGCTGTGGGGATCGTTGCCATCGTCTTCTGGCAGGTCGCCATCAATGTGGGGATGGTTACCGGACTCCTCCCGGTGGTGGGCATCCCCCTCCTCCTTTTCAGCTATGGCGGCTCATCCCTCATTACCACCATGGCGGCCATGGGGATATTGATGAATATCAGCATGCGGCGCTTCATGTTCCAGTAGACTCCGGCCCGGGCCGACCCTCCATGCCTATCGCTTTTTGTTGCGCCAAAACAGGGGGCTATGCTATAGGAATGGATATGTAAAGACGGCCTGCGAACCGCTTTCTCTTTTCCGGCGGTTCACGGTCGGAACCGTTCGATCATTAAGCCAAAAGGCCACGGTCAGCATATGCCTGTGCAAAGCCGCCAGATTCTGGTACAAACCACAGCCGATACAGATGTAATCGACGTGACGGGAGAGATCGCCCGTGAGGTTAGACAATCGAATGTGCAAGACGGGGCTGTTACCCTCTTTATCCCCGGGTCCACTGCTGCCCTTACGACCATCGAGTTTGAAAGCGGCGTCATTAACGACCTGAAAAAGGCCATCGAAAGAATGGCCCCGGCGAGTATTTATTACGAACACAATGAACGGTGGGGCGACGGGAACGGATATTCCCATGTTCGTGCAGCTATCTTCGGCCCCTCCCTCAGCATTCCGATCATTGACGGGAAAATGACCCTGGGTACATGGCAGCAGATCGTGCTCCTCGATTTTGACAACAGGCCGCGCACAAGACGCATCATGACTCAGATATCGGGAGAAACAGGTCCTTAACCTTTGCAACACTTTAGAAAGATAGAGAAAAGTGGAGCGTTAGGGTCTCGGCTCCGCTTCCGACGACCCCCCGGAGGCCTGAGTGCCCCACGATTCAACCTTGATTCTCCGAATCTTCATATTATATTAAAAGGATTTGTATTTTTTGGATAAATCAGCCATTAGAGATGATTCGACCGTAAGCAGACGGATCAGCTTTCCGGACTATGAATTCATGCGGAGCCTGTGCGGAGAACAGAACGCACACCTTGGATTGCTGGAAGCGCGTATCGGCGTCTCTTTGAATCTCAGGGGAAATGAGATACGCATCAAGGGGAGGAACTGGGAAGTGGATCTGGCAGAAAAGATTTTGAAACAGCTCTATGGACTCCTGGAGTCTGATTACCCTCTCTACGCCAGCGATGTTGAATATGCCGTCAGGATAATGAGCGGGAATCCTTCGGCCGACCTTAAAACGATATTCAAAGAGGAAATCTCCATCTCCTCTAACAAGAAGACCATATCCCCGAAAACGATCAATCAGAAAAACTACATTGACAGTATCCGAAAGTTCGACATCGTTTTTGGAATCGGTCCGGCAGGGACGGGAAAAACCTACCTCGCCATGGCCATGGCAGTGTCATCCCTGATCAAAAAAGAGATCAATAGAGTTGTCTTGGCACGGCCCGCAGTGGAGGCGGGGGAGCACCTGGGGTTTCTGCCGGGAGACCTTTCTGAAAAGGTAAATCCCTACCTTCGGCCGCTGTACGATGCCCTTCATGATATGATGTCTTTTGAAAATGCGTCGCGACTTCTTGAGCAGGGGGTGATAGAGGTTGCGCCCCTCGCCTTCATGAGAGGAAGGACCTTGAACGACTCCTTCGTGATCCTGGACGAGGCACAGAATGCCACTTCCGAGCAGATGAAGATGTTTCTCACCCGCCTCGGGTTCAGCTCAAAGGCGGTCATTACAGGGGATGTCACCCAGACAGACCTTCCTAAAGGAAAGACCTCCGGGCTCATAGAGGCGATGGAGACCCTGAAAGGGATACAGGGGATTCGGTTTGTCCACTTTTCAAGGGAAGATGTCATCCGGCATCGGCTGGTCCAGGAGATCATAGACGCCTATGAAAGAATGGAAAACCGGAGACAGGGCTCAGGGGAAGCCGCCTGATTATGCAAGTAAAAAAAATAGATCGGTCGAGGTTGACACCCGTGAATAAGCGGAAAGCGCCAAGGAAAAAGGAAGCAGACGCGTCCCATGGCACGACAAAAGGGCGCGGCGCGGCGGACATCTGGTTTCGATCCGAGGCCAAGCGGTGGTATATCCTGCTGAGCCTGAGTGCGATCATCTCCATTCTCCTCTTTCCAAGCATTTTGACCCCGCCCAAGGCCTACAGATTGGGGGATGTGGCCGACCGTGATATCAAGGCATCCCGGGATTTTCTTGTCGAAAACATTGAACTGACAGAGAAGAACAGGCAGGAAGCGGTCCGGGCGGTTTCGCCGGTCTACGATTTTAATCCGAGCGGAACGGATATGACCGCCAAGATAAAAGAGGCCTTTGAATCCGGAAGGGAATATTTGGCCAAATCCCTCGAGCTTTCCTACGCCTATGACAGCGGGTCGCTCGCATCCGAAAAGGCGCTTACGGATCACCTGGAGACCGCGAACAGCTTTAAGAGCCGCTTCTTCGAGATTCTTGATATCCCCTATAACGAGGACTTCATCAATATCTTCATGAAAAACGGCTTTTCCCCGGAGGTGGAAGAGGCTGTCGCCACATTGATAATGGAACTCTTTCGAACCGGGGTCGTCGGCAGCAAGAAGATGCTGATGAACCAGAGCAGCAAAGGGATTGTCCTGCATGATATCCACAATGGGAAGGAAGCCACTGTCACAGATCTTGACCGATTCTACGATCTCAAAACTGCCAGGGAATTTATAGACAGCCGGGGGAAGGTCCTCACCGCGAACATCAAACCGAAAGAAATGGCACAGACCGTGCCGGATCTGGCCATTAGCCTGGTCAAGCCCAACCTTACGTTCAATAATCGGGAAACCACGTTGAGAAAGGAGCAGGCGCGAGAATCGGTCAAGCCCTTTTATTTCAAAGTGAAAAAGGGGGAGATGCTGATCCGGGAAGGCGAAAGGATTTCCCCTGAGCACCTTCTCAAGCTGAGCGAGCAATATAAGTTGTTGAAACAGAAGGAAATGTTAGGAAGGGTGCCGGCCATGGCCGTCCTCATTGCATGCCTTCTCCTGTCCATGTACCTCGTGGGCCTTCTCAGCAATCGATCTTCTGGCCCCGAGTTAAAAGACCTGTTATTTCAGGGATCAACCCTCTTGCTCATTTTCTTGGTGGTCATTGCCTTTAATTTTGTGGCCTTTGAAATCGCCCGAGGATACAGTTTCTTTTCTCCCAAGGCCTTACTCTTTGTCGTTCCGGTAGCCAGCGGCGCCATGCTCATATCGATCTTCCATGGCATAGGCGTAGCCGCCAGTTTTTCTCTCATTATCTCCGCCCTGGCCTGCCTGGTTGTCGATGGGCGGATGGAATTCTTTGTCTACTTTTTTGTGGGTTCCCTGGTAGCCGCATACGGCGTGCGGCAGTATCGGGAAAGGGGGGTCTTTATCAGGGCCGGACTCAAGGTCAGCGTATCCAATATGATTCTGGCCCTTTCCATCGAGGGATTATCTGGCTCGTTCTTTACCCTGGAGGTCCTTGTTGCATCCTGCTCGGCCCTCCTCGGAGGCGTTTTGGTGGGCGTGGTGGCCACGGGAATCCTTCCCTTGATCGAGATGTCTTTCGCCTATACCACGGATATCAAACTCCTTGAACTGGCGAATCTGGACCAGCCGCTGTTGAGGGAACTCATGGTCCAGGCGCCCGGAACCTATCATCACAGCGTGATTGTGAGCAATCTGGTGGAGGCATCGGCCAGGGCCGTCCACGCCAACCCGCTCCTTTCAAAGGTGGCTGCCTATTATCATGACATCGGAAAGATCAAAAAGCCCCTCTATTTTATCGAAAATCAAGGAGGCCGGGGAAACAAGCATGAAAAGCTCGCCCCTTCCATGAGCAGCCTGATCCTCATCTCCCATGTCAAGGACGGCGTTGAACTGGCAAGGCAGTATCGACTGGGAAAAGAGATCATCGATATTATCAGACAACATCACGGGACGTCCCTGATCACCTATTTTTACGAGAAGGCCAAGGAGCAGGGGGAGAAAAAAGGCGGGAAATGCCTCCTGGTGGAAGAGGCGGATTTCCGGTATCCAGGCCCCAAGCCCCAGACCAAAGAGGCCGGTTTGGTCATGCTTGCAGATGTGGTGGAGGCGGCCTCCAAGACGCTGGTGGATCCCACCCCGGCCCGGATCCAGGGCATGGTCCAAAGAATGGTCAACAAGATTTTTTCCGATGGCCAATTAGATGAATGTGAACTGACCCTGAAAGACCTTCATGAGATAGCCAAGAGCTTCAACAAGACCCTGAGCGGGATTTTTCACCATCGCATCGAATACCCTGAACCCACACCGCGGATCGTGCCGGTCCGCGAGCGTGAGGCTGGTGGAGAAGCAAGGGAATCGATTTCCAAGAAGGGGAAAAATGGAGATACGGATTCAATATCACCGGGAGCCTCCCGGGTTGATAAAAAGGGAGATCAGGGAGAAGGTAGAGAGGGTCTTAAGCGACTTGGGCTGTCATGACAAGGAATTGAGCATCCTTTTCACCGATGACCGCCGAATGGCGCAGCTCAACCTTCAGTATATGGGAAAAGAAGGGCCTACAAATGTTCTTTCGTTTCCCATGTATGATTCTAATGCGCCGGCGGCAGGCCAGACCCCTGACATTGAAACAGGGCTGTTGGGGGATGTGGTCATATCTGTCAATACCGCGCAAAAAGAGGCGGAGGAATCGGGTGAACCTCTGGACCAGACGGTTGACCGGTTGCTCATCCATGGGATTCTGCACCTCTTAGGCCATGATCACGTTGCTTCCGAGGAACAGGCGGTTCTGATGGAAAAAGAAGAGGAAAGGTTGATGGCATTTGTTGAGGGAGGAAAAGAGTTATGGCACGCTTAGCGGTAAACGTGGACCATGTGGCCACGGTTCGCCAGGCCAGGGGGGGAAACGAGCCCGACCCGGTCCTTGCGGCAGGCCTGGCTGAACTGGCAGGCGCCGAAGGCATCATCTGTCATCTCAGGGAAGACCGGCGGCACATCAACGACAGGGACCTGAAGCTCCTGCGGCAGACGGTGAAGACTCGTCTCAACATGGAGATGGCTGCTGTAGATGAAATCGTGGACATCGCACTGGATGTCAAACCGGATCTCGTCACCCTGGTCCCGGAAAAACGGGAGGAACTGACCACCGAAGGGGGTCTTGACGTCAGGGCCCATCCGGGTCATTACAAAGAGGTGGTCCAACGCCTTAAGGGGGTGGGGATCCGGGTCAGTCTTTTCATCGATCCGGACCCGGAGCAGATCCGGGCTGCCCACCAGTGCGGAGCCGATATTGTGGAGATTCATACCGGCCACTATTCAGAGGCACGGTCAGATCCGGAGGCGATTGAGCAATTCGGGCGGATCGTAACCGCAGTCGAATCTGCAGCAAAACTGGATCTCAGCGTCAGCGCGGGGCACGGGCTCAACTACGTGAACGTCAAACGTTTCAAGGACCTGGCCTACATTGAAGAATACAGCATCGGGCACAGCATTGTGGCCATGGCGGTCCTGATCGGTTTTGAACAGGCGGTCCGTAAAATGATCGAACTGGTCAAGCGTTTTTAGCATGATCTATGGAACCGGCATCGACCTTGTGAGCATTCAGAGGGTGGAAAAAGTGATTCTCGCCTGGGGAGACAGATTCATCAGCCGCGTATTTACGGATCAGGAGGCCCGAATCTGTCGTGATCGCCCGGCCCCCCATGCGGGCTTCGCGCTTCGGTTCGCCGCCAAGGAGGCCTTCTCAAAGGCCCTGGGCCTGGGCATGCGGCGAGGGATCAGCTGGCGGAATATCGAGGTCTATAACGAGTCTTCGGGAAAACCCGGGTTGAGGCTGTCAGGTATTGCTGCGGACATCTGCCGTGAGAAAGGGATCAGCAGCATGCACCTGAGCCTTTCAGATGATGGGGATTACGGCATCGCTATGGTGGTACTGGAAAGGGGGACATAAGATGTTAAATGCCAGCGATATCATGACGACTGAGGTGATTACCGTCAAGAAGGAGACCTCCCTGAAGGAATTGGCGGGCATCCTTTACAACAACCACATCAACGGTGCCCCTGTGGTCGACGATTATGGGTCGCTGATCGGGATTATCTGCGAGAGCGATCTGATTCGTAAAGACAAAAAGCTCCACATCCCAACCGTGGTGACCGTCTTTGATGCGGTCATCTATCTCGAAAACCCAAAGAATATCGAAAAAGAGTTCCAGCGGGTCAGCGCAACGACGGTTGGAGATTTGTACACTCAGAAGCCCGTCACCGTGGATGAAAAAACCCCTATCGATGAAATCGCCACCCTCATGACCCAGAAGAAGATCTATACAATACCGGTCATGGACGGAGATCGCCTGGTCGGGATTATCGGCAAAGCAGACCTGATAAGGACGATCACGGGTTGAAGGAGGCGTCTGTCATCTGCCGAACATCTTCCGGTGAAGAGACCATTGGCCTGGGTCAGCGATTAGGGGCATGCCTTCAAGAGGGAGATGTGGTCGCCCTGACCGGGGACCTGGGGAGTGGAAAGACATGGTTTACCAAGGGCCTGGCCTTGGGGATAGGTATCCCGCCTGATGAAGTGGTCACCAGTCCCTCCTTCGCCCTTATGAACGCCTATGAGGGCCGGTGCACGTTGTTTCATATGGATGTCTATCGTCTGGAAACGGTTTCTGATTTCTTGGATGCCGGTCTTGACGAATATCTGCACGGAAGCGGCGTCGCAGTGATGGAGTGGGCCGATCGATGGCCCGAGATCCTGCCGGAAAGGCATCTGAAGGTCCGGATTGTCATCCTGAATGAACACTCCCGGAAAATTACCCTTTCAGGGAGTCATCCGGAGGCAGTGAGGATCCTAAAAGAGATGAAAATGGAGGTAACATAAGAGCGATTATGGCACTTATTGTTCAGAAGTACGGCGGAACCTCGGTGGGCGGCATTGAAAAAATCCGTGCAGTCGCCGAGAGGGTAATCAGCACCGCCGAACAAGGCAACCAAATGGTGGTGGTCCTTTCGGCCATGGCTGGTCAGACCGACGGGCTTATCCGACTGGCCCACGAAGTAAGCGAAGACCCTGATCCCAGGGAATTGGACGTCCTCTTGTCCACGGGCGAGCAGGTGAGCGTGGCGCTTTTTGCCATGGCTGTGAAATCGATGGGCCATGATGCCCGGTCTCTCCTCGGTTTCCAGGTGGGCATCCACACCGACGACCTGTTCGGCAAGGCGCGGATCCACGATATTGAAACAAACCGGATTATTAGAAATCTGGACCACGGCAGGATCGTAACGGTGGCAGGCTTCCAGGGCATCGATAACCACGGCGACATTACCACCCTGGGGAGGGGCGGGTCCGACACGACGGCCGTTGCCCTGGCCGCAGCCCTGAAAGCGGAGGTCTGCGAGATCTATACGGATGTAGATGGTGTTTATACCACGGATCCCAACATCTGCCCAAAGGCCAGAAAAATGGACTTCATCGCCTACGAAGAGATGTTGGAAATGGCCAGCCTGGGTGCAAAGGTCTTGGAAATCCGATCGGTCGAATTCGCCAAGAAGTTCGATGTGCCAATCCATGTAAGATCAACGTTTACCAACGAAAGGGGTACCATGGTGGTTGCTGAAACAAAGGATATGGAAAAGGTCGCGGTATCGGGGGTTGCCTACAATAAAAATGAGGCAAGGGTGACCATTCGCAAGGTGCCGGATCAGCCAGGGATAGCCTCCCGGATATTTGATCCTGTTTTCAAGGCCGGCATCGTGGTGGATATGATCGTCCAGAATACGAGCCAGGACGGGATGACCGATCTGACGTTCACCGTTCCCAAGACCGACTTCTACAAGACCATGAAGCTGGTCAGCGAGGTGGCCGCGGGAATCGGCGCGGAACGGGTTTTGGGGGATGAGGATATCGCCAAGGTCTCCATTATCGGCGTAGGGATGCGGACCCACGCCGGAGTCGCCAAAAAGATGTTTGCGACCCTGGCCCAGGAAAATATCAATATTATGATGATCAGCACCTCTGAGATCAAAATATCCTGTATTATTGAAGAGAAGTATACGGAACTGGCGGTGCGGGTCCTCCACAGCGCCTTTGATCTGGATGTGGGAAAGGAATAACCGGGGCAGAAGGGGTAGCGTCAGGGTCTGATTTTGAGCAGGACAGACGCAAAAACGACTGAAAGGACGCAAATGGGCAAAGCGACTGCACGCCATATTTGTTTTTCGTTCCACGTTCGATGTTCGACGCTCGGCGTTCGACGTTCTTGCGACTTTTTTCCATGATCATCTTAGGCATCGATACCTCCTGTGATGATACATCTGCCGGTGTGGTGATTGACGGGAGGTCTGTCCTCTCGAGTGTGGTCCACTCCCAGGTGGAGGTCCACCATCCCCACGGAGGCGTTGTCCCGGAACTGGCATCGAGAGCGCATACCCGAAACATCATGCCCGTGGTGAAGACATCCCTGTCCAAGGCCGGCATCCGGCTGGACGATCTGGACGGCATCGCCGTAACCGTCGGACCGGGACTCGTGGGGGCGCTTCTGGTAGGCCTCTATTATGCCAAAGGCCTGTCCTATGTCTCGAATATCCCCCTGGTAGCAGTCAACCATCTGGAAGGGCACATCCTCTCCATCTTCCTGGAGGAGGACCCTCCCCCGTTTCCCTTCATTGCCCTGACGGTCTCAGGCGGACATACCAGCATATACCATGTGGAGGGATTCGGCCGATATCATCCGATGGGCCAAACCTTGGATGATGCTGCGGGCGAGGCATTCGACAAGGTGGCCAAGATCTCCGGTCTCGGCTACCCGGGTGGGGTTGCCATAGAAAAAATGGCCCGAAACGGCGACTGCGACAAGATCCTGTTTCCCAGGGCATACATGGAAAAGGGCTCTCTCGACTTCAGCTTCAGCGGCCTGAAAACCGCGGTCGCCCTGTATATGAAAAAATGGCGTGCGGATCGGAAAGAGGACGATCAAGAAACAACCCTTGCAGACATTGCAGCCTCTTTTCAGGAATCGGTTGTGGATGTGCTGGTTTACAAGGCCATGACGGCGAGAAGCCGGACCGGCGTGCGATCGATTGTCCTGGCAGGGGGCGTTGCATGCAACCGAAGACTCAGGGAGAGGTTTCTATCGGCCGCGGCCGACGAAGGAATTCGGGTCTATTTCCCAAGGCCTGAATACTGCACCGACAACGGCGCCATGATCGCAGCAGCCGGCTATCACCATTTGCTTCGGGGGGAGAGTGCCGACATGTCTTTAGATGTGAGATCCAAGTTTCCGATAGACAGCCCCCTCTTTAGGATTGAACCTTTGAATCCCTGAACCCATACAAGGATAGATTGCCGCTTTGGAACTCAAGAGGCTTGCCCGATATTATTATCTCAGGTTCATCCGTCTGAGGGGAGAACCCCATGAACTGGCCCTCGGGATGAGCTTCGGCATCTTCACCGGCATGATGCCGATCATGCCTATTCAGATGGCCCTGGCTGTGGCCCTGGCACTCGTGTTCAAGGGGAGCAAGATTACCGCGGCCCTCGGCACCTGGATCAGCAACCCTCTGAACTGGTATTTTTTGTACTATTACAGCCACAAACTGGGGGCGTATGTGTTAGGCATCGATGGACAGCAGGGGCAAAGGTTTTCCTCTATCATGACGTCCGTCCGCCTGGGAGAGGACGGTATGGTGATTGCAGAGAAGATCGTGTCGGCCGGGGGGCTCATGGTTGCCTCATTTATCGCGGGCGGCCTCATCATGGCGATCGTCACCGCGATCCCTTCCTACTTCATTTTCCTCTTCATCTTTAGAAAGATAAGGGTCTGGCGCGAGGGAAGAAAAGGACAGAGGAATTGGCGCGTCACAAATTATTGAACCAGAGGGGCTCCCTTCAGCCTGACAAGCGGCTGGGCCAGCATTTTCTCGTTGATGGGGACATCCCTGACAAAATTATCTCTTCAGCACGATTTCGATCCTCCGATGGGGTTCTGGAAATTGGGCCCGGACAGGGGGCACTCACCCTTCCCCTTTCCAGGGCCGTTTTCAGCATTGTGGCAGTGGAAAAAGACATCCGCATGACGGATTTCCTCCGGAAAAAGCTCTCCGCCTCGGGTATCTCCAATATCACCCTTGTCTGCCAGGATATCTTGGAATTTGATTTTGACGCCATCCCCCTCCCGCCTTCAGGAAAAATTCAGGTGATGGGCAATCTGCCGTACAACATCTCTTCTCCTGTCCTGAAAAAACTCATACATCATCGTAAACGGCTGTCACGGGCGGTTCTCATGTTTCAACGGGAGGTTGCAGAAAGGCTGACCGCCCCCCCATGCACCAAGGGGTATGGGGCCATGACCCTCCTTATTCGATACCATGCCAGGACGACGCGCCTGCTGGAGGTGCCCAAGAGCGCCTTCTATCCCGTTCCAAAGGTCGATTCAATGGTCATTGAACTCGATTTTGAGCGGCCATATCCCAGCCACGGGGTCGACGAAGACGATTTCAGGAAGGCGGTGAAAGGGGCCTTTGCTCACAGGAGAAAAACCCTGCTGAATTCTCTCAAGAGGTATCTCCCCGCATGGGAGCCCCAGTTACTCCTAAAACGGTTAACGGACTGCGGGATCAAGCCCTCAAGACGGGCTGAGACCCTCACCATGGATGAGTTTTTAACGCTTGCATCGACCCTTGCGGTTGACAAACGTGAAGCCGGTTGATATAAAGCTAAATTTTGCTGAAGCAAGCGGCTGTGTCACGCCTTTTCCGGGGTTTTTCATGGAAGTCATAAAAACGGTTCGAGAAATGGAGGAGCGATCCGATTCCTTGCGCGCCGCAGGGCGAACCATCGCCCTGGTGCCGACCATGGGGTTTCTCCATGAGGGCCACCTGGAGTTGATGCGGGCGGGTAAGCAGCACGCGGATAAACTGATTATCAGCATCTTTGTCAATCCGACCCAGTTCGGCCCGGGTGAAGACCTCGATCAGTATCCGAGGGATATGGACGGCGACCTCCAAAAGGCCCGCGGCGTCGGAGTCGACATCGTTTTTATGCCACCGGTTGAAGAGATGTATCCGGATCGTTTCCAGTCCCGGGTCCACGTCGAAAACCTCCCGCAGCACCTTTGCGGTCTCTCGAGGCCCGGCCATTTTGACGGGGTCACCACGGTGGTTGCCAAGTTGTTCAACATAACCAAGCCCCATCTGGCGGTTTTCGGGCAGAAAGACTATCAACAGTTGGCGATCATCAGCCGGATGGTCATGGACCTCAACATGGACGTCCGAATCCTCGGCGTACCCACGGTGAGGGAACCGGATGGATTGGCCATGAGTTCCCGGAACAGCTATCTGAGTCCGGAAGAGAGGCGATCATCACTCTGTCTCAAAAAATCGATCGATCTGGCCCGGGAAATGTTTCATGGAGGCGAAGACCGGGCACATGCCATCGCAGATGCAGTCAGGTCTCTCATTTTGAGTCATCCCTTTACCGACATCGACTATGTTGCCCTCTGCGATCCGATCACCCTGGACGATCTCGATGTCCTCACAGAAGAAGCCCTCCTGGCCCTGGCCGTTCGAGTGGGTAAGACCCGGCTTATCGATAACTGTCTGCTTCGAAGGGCTTCAGATCCATAGGGCGCGGTTGAACCTGGACGCTGGCTGCTTTGACCTCTAATGGGATCGCGTGTCGAGTGGGACAGGGGTTAGGGTCTGAAAGAGACGTTATGGGACCTTTCGGCTCCGAGCCTTCAGCTTTCACCTTGCGCGCCTTATAAACGATCCCGAATGTGTATGTGTATACACGTATCTATGTATGAAAGGAGCTTTTAATGAAAACATCCAACTTTCTGTTCACCTCCGAGTCGGTGACCGAGGGGCATCCCGATAAGGTGGCCGACCAGATATCCGACCGCATTCTGGATGCCATCTTCGAACAGGACCTCAAGGCAAGGGTGGCGTGCGAAACCCTGGTGACCACCGGCATGGCCATGATCTCGGGCGAGATTACCACATCCGCCTATGTGGATTTGCCGGAGGTCGTGAGAACTACCATCAAGGACATCGGTTACAAAAACTCCTCCATGGGATTTGACTGGGAAACTTGCGCGGTCCTCTCCACCATCGACAAGCAGTCCCCGGATATTGCCATGGGGGTGGACGGGACAGGACTTTTCAAGGAGCAGGGAGCGGGCGACCAGGGCCTCATGTTCGGCTACGCCTGCACGGAAACCAAACCGCTCATGCCCATGCCAATCTATCTCGCCCATGGCCTGACCAAGAGACTGGCCCACGTGCGGAAGTCCGGCCAACTCCCCTGGCTGAGACCGGACGGCAAATCCCAGGTCACCGTTGAATATGAAGAGGGGAGACCTACCAGGATCCATTCGGTGGTGATCGCGGCCCAGCACAATCCGGATGTGGATTACGACACCCTTCGGGAGGCCATCATTGAAAAGGTCATTCGAGAGGTAATCCCCGCTGAGATGCTGAATAATGAAACCGAATATTTTATCAACACAACCGGCCGATTTGTGGTGGGAGGCCCGATGGGGGATTGCGGTCTCACCGGCCGGAAGATCATTATGGACACCTATGGCGGGTTCGGCTATCACGGAGGCGGCGCCTTTTCCGGTAAGGACCCCTCCAAGGTGGACCGCAGCGCATCCTATATGTGCCGGTATATAGCCAAGAATATGGTAGCGGCCGGATTGGCGAAGCGATGCGAAATCCAGGTGGCATACACCATTGGACGGGCACAACCCGTTTCGGTGATGGTGGGCGCTTACAGCACGGGGGTGCTCTCCAGCAGTGAATTGACGGAAATCGTCAAAAAGGAGTTTGATTTAAGGCCCGCGGCAATTATCGAACGACTCAACCTTCTCAGGCCGATCTATGCCAAGACCTCCAACTACGGCCACTTCGGCCGGGAGCTGCCCGAGTTTGCCTGGGAAAGGACCGATGCGGTCGAGGCCCTCAAGAAGGCGGTAAAATAGACAATCGGCCGGGGTCGTCACGATCCTAACGGCCGAAATCAGGACAGACACCCGCAATTGTCATTTTGTCTTTCGCAGTGATGCTACAAGTTCGTAGTGGGGCCGTGAGGTCCTGAAAAATCGCCTTACGGCGACACTACAAACGGGAAATGCGCTTTATTGAATCGCAGAATGAGAATTGCTGGACATACACGTAACAGCAAAAAACGAGGTCAACGCAGATGGATTACGATATCAAGGATATTGGGTTAGCGGCCAAAGGCCGCCTGAGAATTGAATGGGCCGGGATGAGCATGTCGGTCCTCGAAATCATCAAAAAACGTTTTCTAAAAGAGAAACCTCTCAGGGGGCTCAGACTTTCCGCCTGTCTCCATGTCACAACGGAAACGGCCGCCCTTGCCAAGACCCTGAAGGCCGGCGGGGCCGACGTGGTGGTATGCGCCTCCAATCCCCTTTCGACACAGGATGACGTGGCCGCCTCCCTGGTGGCCGACGACGAAATCCCCGTATTTGCCATCAAGGGGGAAGACCATGCGACCTATTACAGTCATATCCTTTCAGCCCTCAAACACCAGCCCCACCTGACCATGGACGACGGCGCGGACCTGGTCAGTTCCCTCCATTTCATTGCTCTGAAAAAATGGGATGATCTGGAGCCCTCTGTCAGCAGTTGGGGGAAGGGTCTGTCTGAGGGAGACCGGGAACGGTTTCTGTCGAACGTCATCGGCGGAACGGAAGAGACCACCACCGGCGTTATCCGGCTCAGGAGCATGGAGAAGGACGGGGTCCTCCAGTTCCCCATCATCTCCGTCAACGACGCCAACACCAAACACCTCTTCGACAACCGTTACGGGACCGGCCAAAGCACGGTGGACGGGATTATCCGGGCCACCAATCGACTCCTTGCCGGCTCTGTCTTTGTGGTCAGCGGCTATGGCTGGTGCGGGAGGGGCGTGGCAACCCGGGCCAAGGGTCACGGGGCCCACGTGATCGTATGTGAGGTGAGCCCCCTTCGGGCCCTCGAGGCGGTTATGGACGGATTTCAGGTCATGCCCATCGCCCAGGCAGCGCCCCTGGGAGATTTTTTCTGCACCCTGACAGGGGACATGAACGTCATCCGGGCAGAGCATTTCATGGTCATGAAAGACGGGGCCATGGTCTCCAACTCGGGCCACTTTGATGTGGAACTGGATCTCAAGGGGCTCGCCGATGCATCCCAGAACAGACGTCCCGTCAGGGAGTTTGTGGAGGAATTCAGTCTCAAGAGCGGTCGCAGGGTTTATCTGCTGGGCGAAGGAAGGCTCGTCAATCTGGCCGCCGCAGAAGGACACCCCTCCAGCGTCATGGACATGAGCTTTGCCAACCAGGCCCTGTCCGCGGAATTTGTGGCCAAGACCCATACCGCCCTTACGAAAAAGGTCTATCCGGTCCCCGCGGAGATCGATGAGGAGATTGCACGGCTGAAGCTTACATCCATGGGGATCGAGATCGATACGCTCACAGAAGAGCAGGAACGATACCTGTCGTCATGGGAGATGGGGACCTGAGAAGAGAAGTGGTTGTGAAAAGTGGACTGAGCCGGGTCAGACAAAAAAAGCCCCCTGTTTCCACAGGGGGCTTTTTTTGTGCCATAGGGTTATCCTCTACTTTAGGCCCTTATTCCCAAATTTTCTGTCACAAAAAACAAGAAAATCTCTTTGCGCCTTTGCGTCTTTGCGCGAGTCCCGCCTGGGCGGGATTGGTTTCGGGTATCCGCGTTAAGAATACACCTACATTTCCTCGTCCAGATCGATGCCATCCCTTTCGTACTGGGCGTCTCTCAACTCATTGGCCTTCTGGATCTCTTCCTCGGTCCACGGATCGATGATCAGGGAATCGGCCACCAGTTCCCAGAGGTATTTGGTTTCGATACCCAGGCCGTACTCCTTGGTCAGAGATTTCATGATCTGGTCCCGGCAGTTGTGACACGGGGCAATGACCATCTTGGCCTCGGTATCCATGATCTGCTTGGCCTTGACCCGGCCGTAATAGACCCGTTCCGCCTCATAGGGCATGGCCCAGGCCCCGCCCCCGGCCCCGCAGCAGAAGTTGTTCATCCGGTTGGGGTGCATCTCCACGTAATTTTCACAACACTGTTGGGTGACCCATCTCGGCTCTTCGAAAAAGGCCTGACCAAAGGCCTTCATACTCTTTCGGCCGTAGTTGCAGGGATCGTGTACCGTGGTCAGTTCCTCGTGGATGGATTTGTCGATCTTAATCCTTCCGGTCTCGATGTATTCTTTCAGCAGTTCATGTACTGAAACCACGCGGTATTTTTCAAACGTCTCGGGAAACCATGTTTGCAGACTAAGCCTAGTCGCATAGTAGGCGTGGCCTCACTCGGGCAGGAGCAGCGTCTTGCACTCCAGTTCCTCCAAATGCTTTACAATCCTGCCGGTAATTTCCCTCATGGACTCATCATCGCCGGAAAAAAGGCCCCAGTTGACCCCTTCCCAATTCGTCGAGGTGGTGGTCCAGCTCTCCCTGGCCGCGTAGAAGATGCGCCACCAGAACTTCATGTCGTCCGGTTCGCCAAAAGGTTCTTTGGAATTGACGGTCACCAGGATGTTGGCCCCCTTCTGATCCACCGGGGCATAGAAACCGGGGAATCCTTCGTCCTCAGACATCTCTTTGGATAGGTCGGCCAGCAGAAAGAGGAAATCGTCTTTGGGAATCCCGAGATTGTTCCCCCTTTCCAGGCACATGACCACGCCCTTGTGGATCGGTCCTGGGACCTTGTCCCGCTCTCTGAGGGTCCTTGCCCGGCGCATCATCTTCAGGATCTCCACGCCCTGGGGACAGGCATATTCGCAACGGCCGCACAGGGTGCATATCCATGGGAAGCGCGAATCGATCAGCTCCTGGTCCAGGCCCAAAGCCGCCATGCGAACGGCCTTCCTCGGGTCCATGCCATCCACGCCCGTTACGGGACAGCCCCCCGCACAGGTGCCGCACGCAAAGCAGACATCGGCCCATTCCGGGGCGACCCGCAGCCTGCTCTCTTTACGATTAATGGTCAGCGGTTCCATTCATTAACCTCCTCCGTTTATCTTCGAATCCATAGGTAAGTTCGATCCCTGTCTTTTTAAGCCGTTCAAGAATAAATGTCAATCAGTAAAATAAAAAAAAGCCGACATCCTTTTTCCTCCCATCTTTTCGATCCCTTATGGCCCCCACCTTCTTCCCCTCTCACCCCCTCACCCTCTCACCTTCTGATCCTCTCGCCCTCACGCCCTCCCCCGCCCAAGGGACCGCCCCATAGTTAAAATATAGCTACAATGTGAATAAAACTGTTGCCAATTCGGAGCTCATGCGATATATATTATATCTTTAGCGCTATTCACTTGGTATCCTAATGAGATGCGTATCATTTTCATAAATTGAAGGAGGTTACACCTATGGAATTTGGCTTAAGTGACGAACTGCAGATGCTCCGCGACATGGCGCGCGATTTTGCCGCTGAAAAGATCGCACCCCATGCGGATGAATGGGACGAGGCCCACTATTACCCCTATGAGGAGGTCATCAAACCGATGGGGGAGCTGGGATTTTTCGGCACCGTCATCCCGGAGCAATACGGCGGCAATGAAATGGGCTGGCTGGCAGCCATGATCCTCACCGAAGAAATGGCCAAGGCATCCAGTTCCGTGAGGGTGCAGATCAATATGCAGGCCCTGGGCTGCGCCTTTACCATCTTCAGGTACGGAACGGACGAACTGAAAGAAAAATATATTCGCAAGTTGGTGACCGCCGAATATGTGGGGGGATTCGGCATTACCGAGCCCAATGCCGGATCGGATGTCATGGCCTTGAAGTCCACGGCCCAGGACAAGGGGGATCACTGGCTCCTAAACGGCTCCAAGACCTGGATATCCAACGCCAGCGCCGCGGACGTCATTATTTACTATGCCTACACGGACAGGGAGGCCAGGGGAAAGGGGCTTTCCGCATTTGTGGTGGAGACCAAGAACTTCAACGGGATCACCACCACGGATCTGGACAAGCTGGGCACCCGGTCCACGCCCACCGGGGAGATCTACCTCGAAGATACAAAGGTCCCCAAGGAAAATATCCTGGGTAAACCCGGGGACGGGTCCAAAATCGTCTTCGGTTCCCTGAACCAGTCGCGGCTCTCGGCCGCGGCCGGCGGGGTCGGTCTTGCCCAGGCCTGTCTCGATACGGTGACCGCCTACTGCCAGGAGAGGGAGCAGTTCGGGCAATCCATCGGCCAGTTCCAGATGAACCAGGACATGATCGCCCAGGTCGCCTCTGAGATCGAGGCGGCCCGGCTGATGGTCTACAAGGCGGCATGGCAGAAGGATCAGGGCAATCTGGGAAACACCCTGGAGGTGGCCCATGCCAAGTACCTGGCAGGCGAGATTGCGGCCAAGGCAACTCAAATGGCCATGCGCATCATGGGGGCCTACGGCTATTCCACGGAGTACCCGGTGGCCAGATTCTACCGCGACGCCCCCCCCTACTACATGGTGGAGGGTTCGGCCAACATCTGCAAGTGGATTATCGCCCTGGACCAGTTGGGCATCCGAAAGGCAAACCGGTAGGAGATTGTCGATTGTCGATTGCCTTTTTCCTGCATTCGGCCCCCGAAGTCCTGTGGCCTTCAACAAATGGCCTTCCGGGCGCCGGTTGTGCATCGTCTTGTGCTCGAGCTGGCTTTGAATCGACAATCATAAATCCTATACATGCCCTTGCCGCTCCCAAAACTTTAGGCAAGTCAGGTAGTTTAGCTTACTTTTTTTTACTTTAGGCACGTTAGCTCACTTTAGGCACTTTCCCGGTTTGCCCGGGTATTGGAGGAATAGATGAGACCTTATTTTGAAAAGATGACCCCTTTGGGGAAACCCCTTACCGATAAGCAGATAGCGGATTCCGAGGAGAGCGTCCTTGAAATCAGAAAGGTGGAAGAAGCGGTGGCCGAGGCCGTGGAGGCGGTGAAAAACGCCGGGATCCCGACCGAAATCATAAAGAAACGCGGCCAGATGACCGTGTGGGAGAGGATCGACTATCTCATCGATCCCGGGACCTGGTGTCCGCTCCACACCCTCTATAATCCGCAATTCAACGAGGAGGGCACCACCGGCGTCATTGACGGATTGGCCAAGATCAACGGCAAGTGGGCCGTGGTCATCGGATTTGACAACAAGGTGATGGCAGGGGCCTGGATCAGCGGACAGGCCGACAATCAGCTGAGGGTGACGGACATGGCCAAGCGGCTCCACGTCCCCCTGGCGTGGATCGTCAACTGCAGCGGCGTCAAACTGCCGGAGCAGCAGGAGGTCTATGCGAATCGGCGGGGAAACGGCACCACCTTCTTCCGTCATGCCGAACTGGAAAAGGTGGGAGTGCCGGTACTGGCTGGCATCTACGGCACCAACCCTGCGGGCGGCGGATATCAGGGGATCAGCCCCACCATCCTCCTGGCCCACAAGGATGCCAATATCGCCGTGGGCGGGGGCGGGATCGTGAGCGGAATGAGCCCCAAGGGATCTTTTGATGAAGACGGGGCCGAGCAGTTGATCGAGGCGACGCGCCATTTCAAAGAGGTGCCGCCCGGCAGCGTTCCCATCCACTACCATGAGACCGGCTTCTTCAAAGAGGTCTACGACACGGAACAGGGGGTTTTGGATGCACTAAAAAAATACATGGACATGGTCCCGGCTTATGACCCCAACTTCTTCCGGGTGGCCGAGCCCAAGGCACCCAAATTCTCAGGGGAGGAAATCAACCAGATCGTCGCCTTCAACCAGAAGCGGAGCTACAACTTCGACGAGATGCTCGCCCGTCTCTTTGACAACAGCGAGCATATGGAGTTCAGACCCGGCTACGGTCCCGAGGTCTACACCGGTCTGGCCAAGATCAACGGCTTGCTCATGGGGTTTATCGGGAACCGCCAGGGATTTTTGGGGGCCAAATATCCTGAATACGCCCCCTATCCGGGTGTCGGCGGGAAGCTGTACCGCCAGGGCCTGATAAAAATGAATGAATTCGTCACCCTCTGCGGCCGGGACCGGGTCCCCATCGTATGGTTCCAGGATACCTCGGGCATCGACGTGGGAGACATTGCCGAAAAGGCGGAACTCCTGGGCCTGGGCCAGTCCCTCATCTACTCCATCGAGCAGACCGACGTGCCCCAGATCTGCATTATCTTGAGGAAGGGAACCGCGGCCGCCCACTATATCATGGGGGGACCCACGGCCAACAACCATAACGCCTTTACACTTGGGACCCCGACCACGGAGATCTACGTCATGCACGGCGAGACCGCGGCCGCAGCCTCATTCGCCAGGAGGCTGGTCAAGGAAAAGGATGCGGGACGGCCTCTCGGGCCGGTCATCGATAAGATGAACGCCCTTGCAAAGGAGTATTACGACAACTCACGGCCCATCTACTGCGCCAAGAGGGGGTATGTGGACGAGATCGTATCCTTCCCCCGGATACGGGACTATCTCGTGGCGTTTGCAGGCTGCGCCTATCAGAACCCCACATCCATCTGCCCCCACCACCACATGATGCTCCCGAGGATCATCAAGGGGTAGCAGGCGGTCAGTCGTTACTATCAGATCCAGAAGATGGGGCCTTGGGCAGGGAAATCGGCCTGGGGCCCCTCCTTATCCTTGTGGTCGCCAACCCATCTGCTTCCAGGCTTTTTCCAGCTTTTTCCGTTTCCCATGGTCTTTTCAACAGGTGATCCCGGCCCGGCCCGTCAAGTCTCCTGGGTCCTTTTCTCAATCAGGCAAAGCGTATTGAAACACGCTGGAATTTTCTGTTGACACCGTTTGGATTATTATATAAATATACATTTATATCGTGCTTTATCGTGTGAGGAATCCGGGGTGGAACCTGAGCAACTTCAGCAAGTGGCCTTTTTGGCCAAAAGCCTGTCGGACGTAAATCGTCTCCGAATACTCCATTGTATCAGCACCGAACAGAAGTCGGTATCGGCCATTGTAGAAGAACTCGGACTGTCCCAGCCTCTGGTGTCGCACCATCTGAAGGAACTCAAACACTCCCTCCTGGTCACTATGGAGCGGCAGGGTCCCTTTATTTATTACGAACTGGCGGATCCGCGCATCTTACAGGTTGTCGAGACCTTGATCCAGGTGGCAAACGATCTGATATCCGGCCGAAAAACGTTTTGAACAAACGGAGGTGAACCCAACGACATGGTGGAAATCCGAAAAATAATGGCTGATATGGCTCCGCAGGAGGCCTTGTCAGCAATCGGCGCCATCCTGCAAGAACTATTTTCCAGCCTGGATGATGAAACGAAAATGGATTTTTTGTCCAAGCTTTTTGGGGCGCCCGGCACGGATAAGGTTTCCAGCATGGTTCATTTGTGACTGGCCGAATGCAGGGGCGAAGGTGTCGACCCAACTCAGATGTGCCAAAGTCTGGTGGATAAGGTCGCCCGGTCCAGACAACTCACCGCCATTGCCGAGCCGGAGCTGCTGGTCCTTTTCGAGGACTGGCTGGAAGAACTGGAAGCAGAGGCTATCCGGGCCGTCAGGGAGGGTCATGCCCGGGGCACAGCGGACCTTGCCCGTAGACTGAAGGTCTCTTCAAAGGGGGCCAATTTCCTGCTTTCAAAACTCAGTAGAGAGGGAAAGATAGATGCGCTGCATGCACGGTCGGACACAAATGGCAAAACCATATGAAAGGCCTAAACCGCATGTCTCTCCCGTGTGCTCTGTGAGAAACCCAACTTCTTACAAGATCTTCAATGTTATGGAGCGGCAGGCGCAATTCCGGCAGAATTGCAGGCGATCCTGCCGATAAACGACCCAATTTCGTAAAGAGGAGGAGATAGTGTGAAAGTCTTGTTTATCATCACAACCGACGATGGAGAAACCATTTACAATGCTATGAGGCTGGCCAATGTGGGGGTGGCCAAGGGGGATGAGGTGAGCGTCTTCATGCTGGGCAAAGGCGTGACCTACGAAAATAGCGGCAATGAAGAATTCAATGTCATGGGCCAGATGGAGAAGTTCGAAGGCGATTTCTATGTCTGAGGCGTTTGCATGAAATCCCACGGTCTTGTGGGATCCGCCATTTGCCCCATCGGTTGGATGGATGATCTTTATGAGCTTTCCATGGAGGCCGATAAGGTGCTCACCTTCTAAAACCGTTTGCCCTGCCCTGGGGTTTACCTTTTCGGCCGATTGAATCATGTGCCCAAGGCGGCAGGGAGGGAGGCTCGAGGACGAAAGATAAATAACGGCTCGCAGAAGTAAGGAGGGGGTGTCGTAAAAGAGGAATGAGCTATATCATCATCAGCATGGTGGCCCTTCTGGTCTCTGGATTGACATTGTTCTCCGGCTTCGGTCTGGGGACACTCTTGATGCCGGCCTTTGCCCTGTTTTTTCCTTTGGAGGTGGCCATTGCGGCAACCGCCATCGTTCATCTTGCCAACAACCTCTTCAAGGTCGGCCTGGTGGGCAGAAAGGCGAATGCGGGGATTGTCCTGCGATTCGCCCTCCCTGCGGCCGTCACCGCAATGGTCGGGGCCCTGCTTCTGAATTATTTCACCACGGTAGAGCCCATTGCCCAGTACACGCTTTATGGCAAGAACTGCTCCGTATCGGTGGTGAAGCTGGTCATTGCCGTGATGATCATGGGGTTTGCCGTCATCGAACTGCACCCGGTTTTTGAAAGGCTGGCATTCAGTCCGAGGCTGATCCCGATTGGCGGGGCACTGTCCGGCTTCTTCGGCGGGCTCTCCGGTCACCAGGGAGCCTTGCGCACGGCCTTTCTGATCCGCGCGGGACTCGACAAGGAGGCGTTTGTCGGGACCATGGTGGTCTCGGCCGTGGTGGTGGACCTGTCTCGGTTGATCATCTATGGCGCCACCTTCTTTTCACGGGACTTCGCCATCCTGAAAGACCAGGGGGGCATCGGGCTGGTCATTGCCGGGTCCCTGGCCGCGTTTGCAGGGGCGTTCATCGGTTCCCGGATTCTCAAAAAGATCACCATGCACACCATCCAGATCGTGGTGGGCATCATGCTGTTTCTTCTCTCTATTGCGATCGGAACGGGGATTATCTGAGGGACCGCTTTCCGGCTCAAAACCACAAAAACCTGATTTCGCGGGCTCGCAGGACCAAGACCTCCTCTTTAATGGGTTGCGGGCGCAGCCCGCCTTGGGGTAATATATGAGATTATGAAACCTCAAGGATCGAAAGAGAATTCAAGCCCTTTCCCTGGCAATCTCAGCATATTGCTCGATGCGTGCAGGGAATGCACCCCCGAGAGAGACGGGATCGGCACGTCTGAGAGGATGCTGACCTTTTCCGGATATCTCAACCGGCCGGTGCATACCCGGAAGTCCTTTGTGGACGGCTGGTTCAGGACTAGCGATCTCGGGCGTCTCGACGACGAAGACTATCTGACGATAACCGGCCTCAAAAAGGATATGATCAATGTCTTCGGGTTGAAGGCATCTCCCAGGGAGATCGAAAGACTGATCGGAAACCATCCGGATATTGCGTCCGCCCGCATCCGGCGGGAATGGCATGATCGATACGGCGAGATCGTAGCTGGCGACATCTATTTGAAACCGGGACGGACCATGTCCGAGAGGTCCTTCTTCGAATGGTGCCGGCGGCATATATCTCCATACAGGATCCCCCGCGACATCCGGATTCATTAGTACGTGCCCGAGTCCCTTCCTCAAAGCCGACGGTCCGGTTCCGTGGGGCCGGCGGCCGGGCTCGGAAAAGGTGATGGTTGGAACGTTCCAAGCCACGAGTTCCTGCGACACGTGAAACCAAAACGCCATAGATGAAACACCATGAAAATCCATAGCCTTCGGCAACGCATTGGGCTTCTTCTCCTCCTGCCGGTGGGCCTTCTCCTGTTCCTTATCGGGTTTTTCGGGTTTATCTACATGAGAGAGACCCTTTTAGACGAGTGGAGAGATGCCTCCATCGTCAAGCTTGAGCGGGCGGCCCATCAGATCGATATGAGGCTGGATCGGGTCATCAACTGGATTCAGATGTTTCATGAGGCCTCTGAAAGCCGTGGCGGACCGCTGATTCAGGATTGGATCCTCAACCAGCTCAGGGACATGAAAGGCGTCGCCCAGGTTGAATTGACATGGAATGAGATGGACAATGTCTCGCAGACCATGCCCATGCACAGGGGGAGACGGGCCATGGAGAGGGCCGGAGGGATGGGTTCTCACGGGGCCAGAGGACTGGAAGTGACGTCTCCCCGCTACGATGCCGCCATCGGGCAGCATACGGTGGATCTCATATCCGGCATCAGGGACGATTCCGGAAACGAACTGGGCAGATTGACGATTTCCCTGAACTTTGATTATCTCCTTGCGGGAATCAAAAGCCTGGCCTGGTGGCAGACCGATCAGGCATGCCTCATAGAAAACTCAGGCCGATACATCGCTCACACCAATACCCTGATGGAAGGGCGAATGGAGCTTGGGGGAACCCAGGACCCCTTTGAGACGGCCCTGCTCGAAGAAATTCAGAAAAGACCTTATGGGACGTTTCTGGGGCAAGGACACCCTCCCGATCGGGTGGCCGGGTATTACAGTCTCCAGCACGCGCCCTGGATCATTGTCCTGTTTGCCCCGGGCAAGGAGGTCCTGTCGCCTATCGTCCGGCTCCGCGCCTATTTTTTTGTGGGAGTGCTCTGTACCGTATGCGTCATCCTGTTGCTGATCCACTGGGTGGTGGGCAGGATGGTCCGTTCCTTTACCGAGATCTCCCATGCCTCTTCAAGGGTGGCCAAGGGGGATTATGGACACCCCATCCCGGTACAGAGCGCAGACGAGATCGGACAATTGACCCGGAGCTTCAACACCATGGTGGAAGGCTTGCAAGAGAGGGATTTTGTTGCCAACACCTTCGGCCGCTATGTGGACCAGGAGATTGCCCAAAAGCTGATGAAGATCCCGGCCGCCTCAAGGCTGGGCGGCGACAAGCGGGAAGTGGCGATCCTCATGTCGGATATTCGGGGATTTACACCCATGGCCGAAACCATGAGGCCCGATGCCATCATCCATTTTCTGAACCGGTATTTTTCCCGTCTGATCCAAGTCATTCAGAAACACCATGGAATCATTGTGGATTTTTTTGGGGACAGCATGCTTGTCTTTTTTGATCCCCTCGAAGGCCCTGTTGAACCGGTGATCCGCAGGAGCGTGGCCTGTGCGTTTGAGATGCAGGATATCATGAAGAATTTTAACTCTGAAATGAAACAGGAGAAATTTCCCGAAGTGATGACGGGTATCGGGATTAACGCGGGGGAAGTGGTGGTGGGCAATGTGGGCTCGGAAACCCGGGCCAAGTACGGGATCGTGGGTTCGGCCGTCAATATGACCCAGAGGATCCAATCCAGGGCCGAAGGAGGGGAAGTGGTGGTTTCTGAATCGGTCTACCAGCGCATTTCCGGAGAAATGGACATAAAAACCTGTCGATCGTTTACCGTGCCCCTGAAAGGGATAAAGGCCCCCACCCGGCTTTATGTGGTGGACAATGCGGAGCCTGTGAAAGGGGAAAAGACCGCTAATGGAGGACACTGACGCGTGTTGACGGTGATGCGGTCCACTTCGGAGTCAGATTTTTTTAACCCGCCTGAACCGATATTTCTGATTTCGCCCCTGAACAAACGAATCCTTGACATACCTATGCAATTTGGTTACCCTGTCGTCATTTTGCAACGAAAATCGACGCTAAGGTTGACAAAATATGCTGAAGAGAATACTCAAACCCCCGGAACAGAGTTTTTTCTTCTGAGTCCCCGAGGATCAGGCAAGAGCACATGGCTCAGATCCATGTTTCCCGATGCCCATGTTGTCAATCTGCTTTCCGAGGAAACCTACCAACGGCTACTTTCGAATCCCGGTCAATTTGCAGGTGAGCTCCGAGCCGTTCCGAGCGGCACGGAGAGGTTGCTGGACCATTTTACAGTGAGGTATGGTTGCCCAGGGATGCTATCAGCCGTGCCGGTTGAAAAACCCGACAAGATCCCGCCGGGATCGGATGCTGCAGGGCTAAGTAGTTGGAACTCCTATACCTGTAGGGCGTTCAAATGTCAATGGAAATGCGGAGAGCAACCGAAGCGGCGAATTTCGTCAATCGTAGAGCCGTGAAAATCAAGCGCTCACTTCCTGGACCACTGCAGCTTGATATCCAGAACAGGGGTGCCGTCAATGGCGTCCAGTCCCTCGACAATCAGGGTTGTGCCTTCGACTCGGACCAGGCGAACGTCCTGGATGCCGATCCTGGAGAGTCTGTCCGGCGTGCGCGAGGCAAACACCCCCACTTCCTTGCCGTCTAAACCTCGCTTAAACGTGGATCTCACCTCACGCGCCTTGTGAAGGTAATAGACAACCGTTATCTCCCGTTCCTCTTCCAGCCGGTACATGAACCGTTTCTGGGAGGGAAAAAGCTCGATCCGGGACGTCTCTCTTTTTCCATTCAACCCGAACCCCGTGTCGTCCCTCTCCAGTTGGTTCCGGACAAACCCGATGGGGTAGATCTGGACAGGCGCCACATCCCCATACAGGCACCGGCGGCATATGTTCCGGTCATCGATTACAAAGACGTCGTCTTTTCTGCACACTGCTCCGCACTCGGCACAAATCACGTCTTTTCGGTTCGGCATTTACAAAGCCTCCCTCAATCAGCCACGGATGTCGTGCAACAGCCCCTTGATTTCATAAATCTATTCAATTCTCGACGATACGGTCTCGCCATCCTTGTGAAACAGAGAGTAAATAGCCGGGATGAGCCCGAGGGTGATCACGGTGGATCCGGTAAGCCCGCCGATGACGGCCCTCGCCAGGGGCGCCTGGGCGTCGGCCCCTTCACCGATGCCCAATGCCAGGGGGAGGAGGCCCAGGATGGTGGTGAGAGTCGTCATGAGGATGGGCCGCAGTCGGCGACGTCCGGCCTCGACCACCGCGTCACGGACGGGCAGCCCGTCGCGACCCAGCCGTCCGGCCTGGTCCACCAGGAGGATGGCGTTGTTGACGGCGATCCCCCCCAGCATGATGCACCCGATATAAGACTGGATGTTCAGTGTGGTATGGGTCAGAAACAGGGTGACCAGCACCCCCACCGCCGCCACCGGCACGGAAAACATGACCACCAGGGGGTTGACCAGAGATTCATACTGGCAGGCCAGGACCATGTAAACGAGGATGAGGGCCAGCACCAGGGCGGCGACCAGTTCATTGAATGCCTTTTTCTGCTCTTCAAAGGTCCCGGTCACGGTCAGGTCGTATCCCACGGGACGGGGGATCTGGTCCAGGACGGCCTGAATGTCCCGGGCCACGGACCCGGAATCGCGGCCGGCCACATTGGCCTCGAGTGTCACGGTCCGCTGCTGGTCCTTGCGATCGATCACGATGGGGCCCCTTCCGGACTCGGCAGTTACCACGTTTCGCAGGGCCACCGGGTCGCCGGAGGGCGTATTCAGGGTCAGATCGAGGATATCCTCCACTGACAGCTTTTCCGCATCCTTGAGTTGCACAAGGATACGGTAGGAATCGCCCCCGGTGCGGTATTCCCCTGCCGTGGAACCGGCCACCGCGGTTTCAAGCACCCTGGTCACATCGCGCACCGTCAACCCCACGTCCGCTATCTTGTCCCGGTCCACCCGAATCTGAAATTGCGGCACCCCTGCCTCCCGGGTGACATCCACATCGGTAACGCCCGGCACCCGGGTCACCATCGATGCCACGCGGCCGGCCAGGGCATCCAGCCTGTCCAGTTCGAACCCCCGAATCTCAATGGTCAGGCCCTCTTCTGCGCCCAGGAGGCGATTCAGCAGGAACTGACCCTGAGGGGCCCGGGTGCGGATCTCCATGCCGGGGATCTTTCCCGCCAGCCGGCGACGGAGATCGTTGGCGATTTCCGTGTTGGCACGTTTTCGATGGGTCGAAGGGACCAGGGCCAGGTTGATCTGACCGGTGGCGGCCGCATCCGGTCGCCACCCGACGGACCCGACGCTTACCACCGAGGAATCCGTCTCCGGGACCGCGGCCTCCACAACGGTTTCCATCTGCCGGGTCTGGCGGTCCACGATATCGAGCCGCGTGCCGATGGTCATTTCCCCCGTGACCCGGACCTCGCCCTCGTCGCTGGGAGGCAGAAACTCGCTTCCGATCAGGGGAATGAGGAGGAGGCTCCCGGCCAGGGCCGATGCCGCCAATACAATGGTCGTCACCCGGTGATTGAGCACCCATCTGAGAAAGTCGCCGTAGGCGTCATTAAGGCCGTTGAAAAAGGCCTCTGCAACAGACGATAGTCTTTGAATCCAGCCGCGGCGTCCGCCGCGATCCTCAAAACCCGGGGGCAGGAACCTGGAAGCGAGCATGGGGACCAGGCTGAGGGATACCATGAGGGAACAGACGAGCGAAAAGATTATGACATAGGCCAGTTCCTTGAACAGGATGCCCGAGACGCCCCGGACGAAAACCAGGGGGAGGAAAATGACGAGAGTGGTAATGGTGCTGGCGACAATGGCCGGCGCCACCTCCCGGGCCCCCTCCACTGCAGCCAGGCCCGGGGATTCGCCCGCCTGTTCACGGCGCCTGAAAATATTTTCCAGGACCACGATGGCCCCGTCCACCATCATCCCCACGCCGAGGGCCAGCCCGCCCAGGGTCATGAGGTTCAAGGTGAAACCGCCCAGATAGACCAGCGAGAAGGTGGCGATCATGGATATGGGGATAGCCAGGAATATAACCAGGGTGCTTCGGACATTCCTGAGAAAGAGGAGGAGGACCATAACGGCAAGACCGCCCCCGTAGAGAACGGAACGCGCCACGTTGGCAATGGACCGTTCGATGAAATTGCCCTGGTTGATGACCGGGACCACATGGATCTGAGGAAATGAACTGTTGACCGCATCGATCTCGGCCAGTACGGCCCTGGACACCTCGACCGTGTTGGCATCGGCCTGTTTTCGAATGGCCACCCTCAGGCCCCGTTCGCCGTTGACGCGGACGATGCGCGTCAATTTCTGATAGGTGTCCCTGACTCCGGCCAACTGCGAGAGGGTGACCGGGACCCCGTCCTTGAGCGTGATAACCGTATTCCGGATCTGGTCCAGGTCGGTAAATTCGGCGGGGGCCCGAAGGGTGATCTCATACCGACCCTCCTCGATCTTGCCTGCGGGGAGGTCCAGGTTGGCATCCCGAACGGCCTGGAGTATCCGGTCCAGGGGGATGCCCAGGGCCCGGACCCGGTCGGGATCCAGCTCGATGCGTACCTCCCGGTTGTAGCCGCCCCACACGTCCACCTGGGCCACGCCCGGGATCCGGGCAAAGCGATAGCGGATCTGATCCTCGATCATCTGGGTGAGTTCAACGGGGTCCAGGGTGCTGGAGATCCCTAAAACCACCACCGGAAAGGAGGCGATGTCGAACTTGCGGATACGGGGTCTTACCACGTCCTCGGGCAACTCGTCGACCTCGTCCTCGAGTCTGCTCTGGACGTCCATGGCCGCAATGTCGATGCTGGTGCCCCAGACAAACCTGACCTGGACGCTGCTGCTTCCCTCGGAAGACTGGGAGGTCATCTCTTCCACCCCCGGCACCGTGGCGATGATCTCCTCCACGATCTGAGTGACCAGCCGTTCCATGACCTCCGGACTGGCCCCTTCGTATTCGGTGCGGACGGTAAGGGTGGGAAGCTCAATGCTGGGGAGGAGATCGATGCGCATCCGGCTCAGAGAAAACGCCCCGATAATCACCACGATGAGGGTCACCATGGTGATGAAGATGGGCCTTTGAACGCTGAATCCCGGCAGGCTCATTTCCCTGGGGCCTCGCTGCCGGCAGATGAGGTCCCGTCCGTGCCATCGGGAATGGTAATCCGTGAGCCATCGTCCACCAGTTGCTGACCCAGGGTCACCACGCGGCCGGACACCCCCTCGCCCGTGACCTGAACCCGGTCTCCTTCCCGAATACCCACCGTCACCTCGCGCCAGGCAACGGAACGGCCATCCGGACTCACGACAAAGATCCCGTCCCGGTCGTTCCTCTGGGTAAGGGCCTGCTGAGGGACCGTGACGGCGTTTTCCACACGATCCAGGGCCACCGTGGCCCGGACGAACATCCCGGGCTTGAGCCGGTGTTCCGGGTTGAACACCCTCAGCTCAATCTTTGCCTGCCGCGACGTCTCGCGAAAGACCGGAGAGATTCGGTCGATCCGGGCCTCGAACCGTTCACCGGGATAAGCGTCGGTAAAGAGCCAGGCGGGCTGACCCTGCTTCAGGTGAACATAGTCTTTTTCGGTGACGAATATCACGGCCTTGATGGGATCCAGCTGAACTACGGAGATGAGGGGGTCATTGGCCGAGACGGTCTCTCCTTCGTCCACATAACGGTCTCCCACCACCCGATGCCCGCTGCCGTCGGCCCAGCTCGCGGTCACCCGGGTATAGCCCAGCCGGATCCTGGCGGTTTCCAGCGCGGCCTCGGCCCTGGCCAATTGGGCCTTGGAAACATCCACATGGGCCAGCTTCCCGAGGTGTTCGGCCTTTGCGGCATCAAATTCGGATTCCGAGGCGACATTTCTCTCGCGAAGCTGTTCCATCCGCTTGAGTTTGCGGGCAGCGATGTCCAGGGCGCTTTCGGCCTCCACCAGGTTGGCCTTTGCCACCTCCAGATCGGCCCTGGCCAGGTTGACGGCCTGGACGTACTCGTCGTCGTCCAGCCCTGCCACGACCTGTCCCCTGTTGACGCGATCCCCCAGATCGACGTTGAGCTTTACGATGCGGCCGCTGATCTTGGGCGCAACCACCAGTTTTGTCGGGGATTCCAGGGTTCCGCTGAAGGTCTGGCGCCATTCCATGGGCCTCCGGACAATTTGGGCCACCTCTACAGGCGTCGATGCAGGACCTCCGCGGCCGCCGGCAGGCCCCTGAGAAGTCTGAAGGCGATTGAGAATCATCCACCCGATGCCTGCGGCCACTCCGGCAACTAAGATTAGAACAATAATATTCCGTTTACCCCTTTTCACCATGTACCGCCCTTGAAGATTTAATCATACACTCACGTTTCGCACCTCTTCCCGTTTGGCCTCGATCCTATCCGGGCTGTGGGTGTCTCCTTGTAAAAGGCCGCAAATGCTGAAGTCATTCCATGGGAACGGCAGTGAGGTCGTCAAATTCGTTCCCCAACCGCCCCATGAGAACCTCGGTTTAAGAAGGCATGCCTCCTCTGCCTGTTCAGGATTCCTGTAAAGGGTCCAGGGGGCGTTCCATCACGCGGTTCCGCGTGATTGCGGCCATTTACAAAGAGACACCCACGGATCGGCTTACTACCCAATGGCGCGGACTTGCTGCCGGTCAGACGTATCATCTCAAATTTATTGAGGGGGTCGTATAGCAAAGGGTGCGAAACTTGAGTCATACTCTTGCGATAGGGATCGAACCCCGGCACCTGAGGAATGACCTCCGCTTATGAAATGCGGTGTCAGAAACCCACCTTTGCGTGCGGAAACTATACTGAAGTGGGAGTTGGGAGTCAAGGCGGATGGAGACCTATTACATGGCACACCCCACTGAACCGTATCAGCGGAAAACGGGCATCCCTGTCGACGCGTCATAAAACGCTGACGCCTGAACCTCAGAATCCACGATTGACCTTTACCCGGGTCCATGCATGGGTTTTGGCCTCCGCGTTCCGCGCTCCGGATCCCGCGTTCGGAAACGTACCGGTTCTATCCAAAGGGCGAGCCCGCATTCTCATGGTAAAGAAGTGTTGCCTTTTTGGCGGACCTCAGTTAGAAAACAGGGGAATGGTGTCATAAACAACCCCTAACAGCAGCGGGTTCCCAAGAGTTCTATCAAGGCCTTCAGGATAAGCAAAGCGAAATGAGGAGAAGTCATGAAATATAAACTTTCCGAACTCATTGACGTAGAGAAAAGCCAGAGACTTCTCGACTGTTTTTGCGATGCCATGGGAATCGCAGCCGCGATTATCGATCTGCAAGGCAATGTCCTTGTCAGATCGCGATGGCAAAAAATATGCACCGATTTTTACCGCGTGAACGAAGAGACATGCAGAAAATGTATTGAAAGCGACACACGGCTTGCCAATGAATTGCAGCGGGGAAAAAATTTCGCTATTTACCGATGCGAGAATGGACTTACCGACACCGCATCGCCGATCGTCATCGAGGGAGAGCATGTGGCCAATGCCTTTGCTGGTCAGTTCTTTCTGGAGGCCCCCGACCGGAAATTCTTTCTAAAGCAGGCGGCTCGGTACGGATTCGATAAGGTGGAATATCTGAATGCCGTGACTGATGTCCCCATTGTGAAGGAGAAACATCTCCCTGCCGTGCTCAATTTTCTTGCGACATTTGCTGAGATGGTAGCCTCTGTCGGCATGGAGCGGTTCAGGCACATAGAGGCAACCGAGGCCCTGCGGGAAAGCGAAACGAAACTTCGGACCATCATCGAACACAGCAATGAGCTGTTCTATATCCATGACACAAAATATACCCTGACATATGTGAGTCAGACCTCTAAAGACCTCGTCGGGTATGCGCCGGAAGATCTGAAACAAATATGGATACAATTGATCAAAGACAATCCCCTCAACAAACACGTGAGTGAGTTTGTCCGAAAGGCGATCGCAACAGGCGAAAGGCAGCCCCCCTATCTCTTGAGAATGAAGAAGAAGGACGGCACGCCCATATTGATCGAGATTGACGAATCCCCGGTGAAAGATGCGGTCGGAAGGGTTGTGGCCATTTCAGGCGCCGCCCGGGATGTAACCGAACAAAAAAAGGTCGAGCAGAGATTGCTGAAATCGGAAAAGGGGTTTCGCGACCTGTTCGATTCCATCTCCGACCTCATTTATACCCAGGACCTGAACGGCCGCTTCATCTCTGTCAACCAGGCCTTGAGCACCCTGTTTGGGTATGAACGAGATGAGGTGGTGGGAAGGCTTACGACGGATTTTATGAAGCCGGAGATGAAAGCCTTTTTTGAAAGCGACTACCTGGAAAAGATCAAGACAAAGGGGTATCAGGAGGGAATCACCAGCTATTTTACGAAACACGGAGAAGAACTTTATGTTGAGTACCGGAGTTCCCTGGTCAAACCTGAAGACGGAGAACCTTATATCAGTGGGTCAGGGAGAGACGTAACAGAGCGCGTCCTCTCCAGGAGAGAAATCAAACGGCTTCAGAATCAAATACACCAGGCTCAAAAGATGGAAGCCCTTGGACTCATGGCAGGCGGCGTCGCCCACGATCTGAACAACATCCTTTCAGGGATCGTCAGCTATCCCGAACTGCTCCTCATGGATCTGCCTCAAGACAGCCCATTCAGGAGGCCCATAGAGACCATCAAGGAGTCGGGGATGAGGGCCGCGGACGTGGTGGCGGACCTCCTGACCATCGCCAGGGGGGTGGCCACCGGAAAGGAAGTCCTGGACCTCAATGCCATTGTCAATGCCTATCTGAGATCTCTTGAATATCAGCGACTGGAAAAAACCCATGCATTCGTCGATTTCAAGGTTGATCTGGCCCCCGACCTCTTGAATGTGAGCGGTTCTTCCACGCACATCCAGAAGAGTCTGATGAATCTCGTCATCAATGCCTGCGAGGCTATCAAAGGGATAGGAACGGTCGCCATATCCACCGCAAACCGGTATCTGGACGAGCCTTTTAAAGGATATGAAGACGTGCGCAGGGGCGAGTATGTGGTCCTCACCGTATCCGACAACGGGTCCGGGATATCGCCTCCGGACCTCAATCGGATCTTCGAGCCCTTTTACACCAAGAAGGTCATGGGCCGGAGCGGTACAGGTCTGGGCCTGGCGGTTGTGTGGAATACGGTTCAGGACCACGCCGGATATATAAACGTAACGAGCAACGACAGAGGAACGGCATTTGAGCTCTACTTCCCGGTGACCAGGGAAAAACCGGCCGCTCAGGGAAAGGAAGTATCCCTGAAGGATTATCTCGGTCAAGGACAGAAGATCCTGGTGGTTGACGACGAAGAGAGACAGAGAGAGGTGGCATGCGGCATTTTGAATAAGCTGGGCTACCGGACCGAGGCGGTCGCAGGCGGTGAGGAGGCCGTTGCCTACGTGAAACAAGATCCTGTAGACCTGATCGTCCTCGACATGGTGATGCCCAGAGGAATGAGCGGCAGGGAAACATACGAGGAAATCATCAAGATCCGTCCCGGCCAGAAGGCAATCATAGCGAGTGGGTATGCCAAGAGCGAAGAGGTGGAAGCTGTCCAAAAACTGGGGGCAGGCCGATACATAAAAAAGCCCTATACCTTGGAAAAAATCGGGGTAGCCGTCAAAAATGAATTACAAATGCAGGCACAGGGTATGCCGCAGACAGTTTTGGAAGACTAAGGCTGGGAATGGAGCGTTTCACGGAAAAGTTTACCATCCGGGTCACGGATAGTGGCGTACGCATGACGGATCAGGAGGGGAACTGCCTCAACTTGACCGCGGGCGAGGCCCTCATGCTGCTGGATATCCTCAGGAATGAAGAAGCCGAATTGAATGATATGGCTGAAAAGGCCTCACCCCTCCCTGTAAACATCCGTGTCTGATTCGGGCGGAGGGACATGAAAAGCAGAACGACCGCCCGTATCCGGGTAATCCTCATCCTCGCGTCTCTTTTCACGGCCTGGCTGTTTCCGTCGCAGACCCTGTCTGCATCGACCGCAGAAACCCGGGCCGGCCTCCCCTATGTTGTGGCCATCCATGGCGCCCCTGCGGAACCTCCCGATGTGGGTAGACTCCTTGGCGAGGTCTCCCAGACCGCTCAAAAAAAATATGACGCTCCACCGTCCATGGCCCTGCTGAAACGACGGGCCGAGGGGGACCTTCAGGGGATGCAGAAGGTCTTGCGATCCTTCGGCTTTTTCCGTGGAAACGTGATCCTTGAAATCATTCCTGCCGAACCCGGATATGTGCCGGATCCCAATAACGTCCAGGGAGGACCCGATTCCATCCAGACCCTGCCAAAACCCGTGACCGTTCAATTCCATGTCGATCCGGGTCCTCGCTTTACATTCCGGCAGCCATCCATTGCCCTGGCAAACGATGTCCCCCCAGGCCCCCTTCTGCCGCCGGGCCCGACAGAGGCCGGGATTTTGGATAATGAGCCCTATGCCGCCGGGAAAGTGGTGGAAGCGGGAAACTTCATTCTCAACTACTATAAGACCAACGGCTATCCCTTCCCCGAAATCGCGCACCGCGAGGTGGTGGCCGATTTTGCCGCAAACAGGGTGGAGGTCCGGTTCCAGGTGGCCCCGGGTCCCTATGCCCTGTTCGGGGATACCCTCGTCACTGGCCTTGAGCGGCTGGACCCCGAATACGTCTGGAAGCTGATCCCCTGGAAGACCGGCGAACCCTACGACAGCCGTCTTATCGATAAGGCCCGCAGGATCCTTTTTGACACCAGTCTCTTCGGCATGGTTGAGTTCGACAACCCGGAGGAGGTAAAGGATGGGGGCCGCCTGCCCATCACGGTCCGGTTCAAGGAGCGTGCTCCGCGCACCATACGCCTGGGCCTTGAATACACCACCGACTACGGACCGGGGATCAGCGGGACCTGGACCCACCGGAACCTTTTCGGGATGGCCGAAAAACTTACGACAGGGGCCATCTTCAACAGCAGGATCCGTACCGCCTTTGCTCAATTCGACAAGCCCATGTTTCTGGGGAGGGACAACACCTTTATCGCTCAAAGCGCCTTCAACGACGAAACCACCGATGCCTACGACGCCAGGTCGGTGGATGCCTCCACGATCCTGGAGCGGCAATTCACACAAGACTTTTCCGCGGGCGGGGGCGTGGGTTTCCGCTACGGCCGGGTCAGACAGAAAAACAATGATCAATGGAGCACCTACCAGCTCGCCTATCTGCCCCTCACCGGAACCTATGATACGAGGGAGGACCTCCTCAACCCCACCCAGGGCTGCCAACTCTCCCTGATCATGGCCCCGTATCAGGATGTGGAGAACCGAGACACCCGCTTTTTCCGCTATCTGATGTCCGGGAGCACTTACTATAATTTCAATTCCGGGGACAAAGTGGTGGTTGCGCTCCGCGCGGCCTTTGGCCAGGTCTTCGGCATCAGCCATGATCAGATGCCGGCCGACCTCCGCTTCTATGCAGGGGGGGGCGGGTCTGTCAGGGGGTATGCCTACCAGCTCGCCGGTCCGGTGCAGGGGAAGACTCCCCTGGGCGGCCTGTCTACCCTGACCTTCTCCCTGGAACTGCGCTTTAAAATCAGCGATTCCATCGGGATCGTCCCCTTTTTAGACGGCGGCACGGCATTCCTGGACAGGATTCCCGATTTCGACAATCAGGACATGTTTTACGGGGCAGGGTTGGGCCTCAGATATTATACGGCCATCGGCCCGATCCGTCTGGATGTGGCCGTGCCCATCAACAGACGCACGGGCGTTGACGACGGCTTCCAGTTTTACGTGAGTATCGGTCAATCGTTTTAATCATCAGACCCCTAACCCGGGGTAACCGTAGTGATTTTTAGATCTCCATTGACCAAAAGTCTGACGTCTGAAAAATGAATAATCTAACGTCATGGCCCCCAACTTCCGCGTTCCGCGTTCATGAAACGGGAGTTTGGCCGGGCTTCTTCTCCTGAATATTGAGCAGGTGCACGATGCCTGAGAGAAACACAGACATGAAAAAGCGCCCTCCGCGGGTGCGATGGCTGCGATGGATCTTCTTTTCAATCCTCGGCTCCATCCTCCTGATCCTATCCGTCTGGGCCGGAGTTCAGACCCGCTGGGCCAAGGATCGTCTCACAGCGCTGGTCGCATCGGCTACGGCCGACAGGGACGGCTATCGGGTAACACTTCACGGCCTGGACGGATTACTCCCCTTTTCGATTCTCCTCGACCGCGTCACGCTCTCGGATGCAAAGGGTGCATGGCTTGAGGGACGTCGCGTGGACATCTCCGTCAGGCCTGCATCCCTCCTCGCCGGGATGCCGGACATAAAATGGTTTCGCATGGAGGACCTGTCCATCTCCCGTCTCCCCGAATTCGGCAATGCGTCGCCCGGCAAGGAACCGGCGGATCAGGAGAGCCCTCCCCTTTACCTTCCCCATGTCATGGTGCGCGAGATCCGCATTACCCGCATTGACCTGGCCAAAGAGGTGGCAGGCGCCCCTCTGGAGTACAGTCTCCAGTCAAAGGCCCAAACAACCGGCCAACGGATCGAGATCAGCGGCCTGCTTCAGAACCTCGATCACCCACACGACGCCCTCCGGCTGGCGGCCGCATACGACCTGGATACCCGGCAGGTCGCGACCGATCTCACCTATCGCGAATCAACGGGAGGGCTGTTGACAGGTCTGATGGGCCTGTCAAATGCAACAGGAATAGCGGTTCAGATGAAGGCCCACGGCCCCCTCCCTGAGGTAAAGGGACATCTGGACCTCGAGGTAGGAGGATACGGGAGCGGCAGTTGGGTTTATGAAGTCGGTCTGACGGATCCTGTCACCCTGACCGTGGACGGACAGGTCCGGGCGGAGGATCACATCGTGCCGGAGGATGTAACGGCCGCCCTGGGGGGCCTGAATGTAGCCATCCGATGCCGCGCCGCTCTTTCATCTGACCAGATGATCCAGGTAAAGGCGTTCACGGCCGGGGCGCCGTCAAGCGCCGTCTCAATAGAAGGGACGGCGGACCTTGCCAGGGGTCTTATGGATATGCAGGCAACCGTTTCGCGCCTGGATATTTCGCCGTTCCTTCGGGGGACCGGGCTGGAGCATCGATCCCTGGGGCCGGTGCATCTAACGGCCAAGGGACCTTTCAGCCGGCCGGAAGTCACCCTGAAGACCACCATGGGGAGACTCGCAGTCCGGAACGCGATCTTTAAGGAGATCTCGCTGGTGGCCCATGGGGTTTTTGAAAGAGATTTCAAGGGCCTCGAGAAGACCACCGCATCCGTGACAGTAGAACAGGTGGAAGTCCCTCAGTTCCCTGGGCTCAGAGGCCCGCTTCAGGTGAACGTGGCCGCAGCGAGTCACGATTTCAGGAGGTGGGATATGGAGGGCCTTCACCTCACCGGGCCGGAGATCGCGGTGTCTTCCCGGAAGGCCCGGATCGACACAATGAGCGGCGATTTCTCCGCGGACCTCCTTGCTCAGCTCAATCATCTCAACGCCCTGATTCCAGCGGATGCCGGGGATGTGGACGGTCGCCTGGTCATGCGCGCACGGGCCGAGGGCAACACTGCGACCCGACGGATCGAAGCCGATCTGGGCATGGCACTGAGCCATCTCTCAGGCCTCTTGCCCATGGCTGAAGGGGTTATCGGCCCCGAGCTGAGCCTCAACGCCCATGCCGCGATGAAAGACGACATTCTCACCCTGGAAAAGGCCCATATGACCGGGAACCGTGTTAATCTGAAGGCCGACGGCCGGCTCCATATGGGGGAAGAGACATTCGATCTGCAATACCATCTGTTCCTTGGTGATCTGTCCAAAATTGCCGATGCCATGGAGATGCAGCTTTCCGGCGATGTAGAGAGTCGGGGCCGGATATCAGGAGCGTTTGAGGATTTTGCGGCCGAGATGACACTTTCTTCCAAAAGGCTTCAGGTGAAGGAGCTGGCCCTGAAATCCCTTCATACACAACTGGAGACAGGAGGTCTCCCGGGGAAACCGTCAGGTTCGCTTCGCGTGAAGGGCTCGGCCCTCGACCAGCCCTTCCAACTGAAGGCCGGGTTTGCGTGGTCGGGCGAAACGCTCGCCCTTTCCGGGGCCAAGGCCTCCCTGCCGGGGATCGAGCTGCACGCGGACCTTGACATAGAGCCCGTGAAAAGGCGTTTTGCCGGGACAGCCGGGGGAACCGTCAGGTCGCTGGAACTTCTAAGGGCCATAACCGGCCTGCCGGCAGAGGGGAGCGGCCGTTTCAGTCTTAAGGCCGGGGGTCCGGCCCATGTGGGTGGCCTGACCCTGGATGCAGATTTCAAAGACCTGCGCTACAAGGATCACTGGATCTCCACACTCGGGATCACGGCACAGGTGGATGATATGACGAGCCTCCGCGGTCGGGTCACCATGGAGGCGGCGGATGCAGTGGTGAGAGACGCCCGGTTGAAGACCCTTAAACTGGACGTAAAGGGAACCCTCCATGAAGCCGTGGCGGACATAGAGGCCAACGGATTGGTCGTTGGCAGGAATGCTTATGGCGGTCCATCGGATGCCCCCGCCGCTCTCTCCGCCAGGCTCCATATGGCGTATGGGGATATGTGGCGGTTTCGCCTGGAAACTTTTGAGGCCCTTTACAGGGAATTGAATGTCGCCCTTGCCCGTCCCGCCACGGTTGTCATACAGGGTCGAGAGATCACGGTGGAGGACCTGCAACTCCACACGGACAAAGGCGATCTTCAGGCCAACGGGCAGCTCACCCCGGAAACGGTTCAGGCGTCCGCCCGGCTTACCGACCTTCCGCTGGCCCTGTTTGAACCCTTTATTGACATGCCTCTGACGGGGACCGTCTCGGCAAAATGCGATATCTCCGGCCCCCTGACCGAGCCCGAGGTCCATGTAGAGGCGCATGTGCGGGACTACCGGATACCCCGTGGAGAGGAGAAGGTCCCACTGCTCCTTGAGGCCGGTCTCAAGGCCGATCGCCGGGGAGACCGTTTTGAGGCCGGGCTTTCGCTTTCCGGTCTCGACAAGGTCCCGTTCACGGCCAGGGCAAGCCTGCCGGCCCGTCTTTCCCTCAAGCCCTTCGCCCTTGATCTGGACAGAGACGGGGACATAAAAGGCAAACTGCAGGGCCGTCTCGATCTGACAGTCCTCAGTGGACTGCCGGTCATGGGTGATCAGATCCTTACCGGAGAGGTAGAGGTGGACATGGGCGTGGGGGGCTCGGTGGAAAAATGGGCATTGAACGGCGGCATCACCATTCAGAACGGACGCTACGAAAACCCGGCGTCGGGCACTATTCTAGCCGATATCAAGGGCCGTCTCAATGCCGACGGCCGGGGCCTTCGGTTGGCCGGGTTGACGGCCACTGACAGCAAGGACGGGACCGTGGCCCTTGAGGGCGGCATTACAGCCGAGGCCCCTTTTCCCTTGGATGCCGACCTGACCTTTAACCAGGCAACCCTCCTGCGGAAAGAGATGTTGACGTCATCCGCCAGCGGGAAGCTGGACCTGACGGGAACTACGAAGCAGCTGGATCTGACGGGAGAGATCACCCTCGATCGCACCGAGCTGGCGATTCCCAAGAGACTGCCCCCCGACGTAGTGGAGATACCGGTCACGGAGATCAACCTGCCGCCTGGGATGTCAACAGGAGGGGCCGGGCATCCGCAGGATTTCAGCTTCCTTCGCATGGACCTCTCCCTTCGAATCCCGGCCAGATTCTTTGTGCGGGGCCGCGGACTGGATGCTGAATTCAAGGGCCAATTGACGGCCCGGGGGCCTGCCGACGACCCTGTGATTCAGGGTTCACTGCACGTGGTGCGCGGTACCTTTCAGTTCCTGGGCCGCACCTTCCATATCACCCATGGTCAGATCGCCTTTGACGGCGCCAGGCCGCCTGTTCCGTTACTAAACATCACGACTCAAGTGACTGCCGGGCAGATCGACGCACAGGTGCGGATCGCCGGTCCGGCCGACGCATTCAGGGTGACCCTGACCTCGCAGCCGCCCCTGCCCCAGGACGAAATCATGGCAAACATCCTCTTCGGTCAATCCGTGGCAAAACTGAATGTGTTTCAGGCCTATCAGCTTGCCACCTCCATCAGCCAGCTCTCGGGCGGCGGCCTGCCCGATATTGCCGGAAAAACGCGGAGTCTCCTCGGGGTGGATCGTCTGAGCATCAGCGGGGGGGACGATACCGGCAGATCCGACGGCGGGCCCACGGTCTCGGCGGGCAAATATATGAGTGAGGGCGTTTATGTGGGCGTGGAGCAGGAGCTTACCGATGCCAAACAGGACGTGGTCGTGGAGGTGGACATTACCCCTAACTTCTCAGTGGAAAGCAGGGCGGGCACCCGGTCCGGCGCCGGGATCGGCTTCAACTGGAAATACGATTATTAACGCGGGCCATGCCGGTAAGCCAAAAAAAGTCAGGGTTTGGGCCTCCGGCTCATAGAAACTGAGCCCCGGAGAATTTCAGACCTGCGAACCCGCGGGATCCGACTTTGTCCTCGCTTTCCTGGACACTGGACTCTGAAGCCATAACCGTTCACGGGGTTCAAGGGTTCAGGGGTTCAGGGTTGCGTTTTTCGCCACTGGGTGATCGTTTTCAGATGCACCCTCCCACAACCCCCGCCGTGGCAACCATTCCAACCCCGAAAACCAAGGGCCATTCGAGCCTATTTGTCAAAGCCAGCATGCATTGCCAACTCCCAGGGTCATCAATTCTGTTTTTCTTCCCAACCTTGAATCCCGCTACAGCGGGAAACCGGGAACCTGTGAACGCTTACCTGAAACCTTCCGTCATTCGCATAGCTTCTCGTTTCCTGTGAAAGAAACGGCCAATTGGACCTGCTCAAAAGAATATGATATCATAGGGTGTCTGAGGAACCCGAACCTGGAACCGTATAAACAGGACCACGGCGCAAGATGAAAAAGAACCGCAGGAAGGACGCCCAGGGAAAGAAGGTCATTCACATCAAGCACTGGCCTGAGGGAGATCGACCCAGGGAGAGGCTCCTGAAAAAGGGGCCGGAGGCCCTGAGTGATGCAGCTCTTTTGGCCATACTCCTTGGGAGCGGCGGGCAGGGGAAGGACGCCCTCAGCCTTTCCCGGGAGATGCTCGCGGAATTCGGCGGGTTCAACGGCCTCATGTCCGCAGGCCGTGATGACCTGATGAAAATGAAGGGAATCGGCAAGGCCAAGATCGCCCAGGTCCTGGCATCCATGGAAATCGTCAAACGGAAGCTCCGCCAGCCCCTGGCCCAGATGAACGTGATCGAAAACCCGGAGCCTCTCCACGACTATCTCAAGGCATCCATGAGGTCTCTGAGCCGGGAGGAATTCAGACTTCTGTACCTGAACCGATCATGGCATCTGATCTCGGAAGAGGTACTCTTTAAAGGGACATTGCACATCTCCACGGTGCATCCCCGAGAGATCATGGAATCCGCCCTTCGGAAGAAGGCCTCGGCCCTGATCCTGGCCCATAACCATCCTACGGACCTTCCGATGGTCAGCGACGACCATATCCAGTTGACAAAGGCCCTGGTCAGGGCCTTGTGGAACGTGGATATCCCGGTCCTGGATCACGTGGTCATCGGCAGAAACAGCGTCTTAAGCATGAAGCGTCATTACCCCGAGATCTTCGAGGGAGAAGACGACATCGCCTGAGAAGGCGCACCCCTGCCCGGATTCGAAACCACATCCCATTGAACCGATTGAACCTATACTACATGATATCGATCAGAGAAGAATGGACGGTTTTTTTAATTTACTTCCCACACCAATTTTGATACAGGCATGTAGCCCGTTGAAATGGCTGCTGGCTTGTCGGTTTCCCTTTCAAGATTGGGGCTTGGATTCATGTTGGAGTTGATTGGAGCAGGAGACAGGAATACAATTGGGAAATATCATACTTCAGTCGGCCGGATCCCTGGCGGTGGCGCTCTTTGCCCTGCTCATGTTGATCGTTCAGGCCGAGTTTTTTTTAAGGAAACCTCGATTTTCATGGTACGGCTGGGGTGCGGCCACCTCGTTTTCGGCCATGCTCTATGCCGTCGGCATTTTCTTTGAGTATAATGCACCGCCCGGCCCTCTCAACCGATCTGCAGGTCTTTTGGAGTACACCGCCATTATCTGCCTGATCCAGTGCATGTACGGCTTCACTTTTTCCTATCTCGGAATTAAAAGCAAGCGATATCATCCCATCGCCGGCATCTGCCACTCCCTCATCCTCGTCCTCCTGTGGTCCACGGATTATATTGTTGCCGACCGCTTCGTCACCCGGGACTTTATCGGATTGGAAACCCCCTATATTGAACCGGCACTGGGACCTCTCGGCCCGGTGTTTGTGCTTTATGCTGTCCTGGCCAGCATCATGGCCATCGCCCTCTGGGTGAGACGCGAAGGAAGCAATCCGAGATACCGTAAGGCCTATTTGGCGGGGATGGGCTTCTGGATCGTTTTGGGGGCCCATGACGGCCTGGCTTCGCTGGGGGTTCCAAGCCTTCAATACTTCATGGAGTATGGGTTCATGGGGTTCTCTGTCGCCGTTTTGTGGGTCGTCTTCGACGACTTTTTAGAGGCAACGGCGGAAGATAAATACCGTGTGATTACGGAATCTGCAAACGATTGTATCCTGGTGATCCAGGATGGGAAAATGGTTTTCGGGAATCCCGCGTGTATGAATGTCTTAGGTCAATCGCTAAACAATGCGGCGGCCAGGGATTTTGTTGATATTGTGGTCCCTGAAGACAGAAGGCAGGTCCTGGAAAACTGTCGGAGGCTCCTCAGCGGGGGCAATGCCCTTGACCCGTATTCGGTGCGGGTACTTAAAGGAGATGGCGAAGAGGGGTTCGTAGAAATAAATGCAAGCACGATTACCTACCGAAAAAGGCCCGCCGTCCTTGCCATCATGCGCGATATGACCGAACGAAGGCGTGAAGAAGCGACACGGATCGAGAATGAAAAGAAGATAGCCAGATTAAAAAAGACGGAATCCCTCGGTCTTCTGGCCGGCGGTGTGGCTCATGATTTGAACAATGTCCTCTTCGGGGTTGTAGGCTATCCGGGAATGATCCTATCCAAACTTCCTCAAGACAGCCCACTCGTCAAACCCATTAAGGCGATCGAGACATCCGGCAAGATGGCAGCGGCCATCGTCCAGGATCTGTTATCCGTGACCAGGGGTGTGGCCATGCCCCAAGAGACCATGAGCCTGAATGACGTGATCAAGGAATACCTGGAATCCCCGGAGCACAGCAAACTCTTGGAGTTTCACCCATCCATTACGGTCGATACCCGCCTGGATGCCGATTTGTTTAATATAAGGGGTTCTCAGTCCCACGTCAGGAGTGTCGTTATGAACCTGGTGTCCAATGCCTCGGAGGCGATTGAGGGGAGTGGGCATGTGACCATGTCGACATCCAACCGTTATGTGGACAAACCCATAGGGAATTATGACACGATCGAAAGCGGCGAATATGTGGTCCTTGAGGTGTCCGATGATGGCACGGGGATTCCGCCATGTGATCTTGAACGGATTTTTGAGCCTTTCTTTACCAAAAAGGTCATGGGCCGCAGCGGGACCGGTTTGGGCTTGACGCTCGTATGGAATGTCATCCATGACCACGATGGATATATCGATATACAAAGTGACGACAGCGGCACCACGTTCACACTCTATTTTCCCATAACGCGCGAAGAATTGCTGAACAATAGATTGTCCCTGCCCATTAAGGACTTATCCGGAGACGGCGAGTCGGTCCTGGTGGTGGATGATGTGAAAAGTCAAAGGGAAATACTCTGCACTATGCTGAAGGATTTCCAGTATAGCCCGACAGCGGTTTCCAGCGGGGAAGAGGCGATTGAATATTTAAAAGAGAATTCCGCAGACCTGGTATTGCTGGATATGATTATGGACCCGGGAATGAATGGACGCCAGACATACGAGAAAATCATCGCGCTTCACCCCGGCCAGAATGCCGTCATTATAAGTGGCTACACCCAAACAGAGGATGTGAAGGAAACCCAGAGAATGGGCGCAGGTCCATACCTGAAAAAACCCGTGACCCTGGAGAAGTTCGGGCTGACCGTGAAAGAAGCGCTGGTTCGTGCCCGGTCAGGGCAAGCGGGAAACGGACTTGCCTGAAGGTGAACCGCCTGCGGGGACCAAGGGAGATGTGGATCTCGCTGTGACGCGGTTGCAGGGTCTCGGGAGCGAAGACGCGTATCGTGTATTTTGCGAACAGGCCACCCGAGGAGATGCACCTTCTATTTATGATCGAGGCCTCACATCGCGGTTCCGCATATTGATCTTCAATGCCTGCCCTGGAATTTCCTCGTCTACGTATCTTCTGAGGTTCAACCCTTAGCCTTTCCCTAAGCGGCGTCAGGCCTTGATAACAGATCACCTTCTGTGAGAGAGACAATGGACGACTGGTGTGATCAACAGGATTCTGTTCCTGACGGGGATCGGATTTACCGTTGCTCCAAATGCGGCAAACGGCTTCATCCCCGCCAGATGTTCGGAAGCGATGGCGAGCCTGCAGGGTGGAGACTGCCGCCCCACAAGAAAAAGGGGCACAAGCTCAGGGCCATAAAAGAGCGTCAGAGCAAAAGACGGAATGAAAAGGCCCTGGGCCGGCGTCGTTCTTAATGAAATTCAACATGAGGCATTAAGGTCCTCTATCATCTGATTTTATGCCATTTTTACCCACTACGAAAAGAGAAATGGACCGTCTCGGATGGGATCGGCCTGACGTCATCCTTGTCTCAGGCGACAGTTATGTGGATTCGCCCCACATGGGCACGGCGGTCATCGGCCGGGTCCTGTCGGATGCCGGGTTCAGGGTCGGAATTATCGCCCAGCCGGACGTCACATCCGGAGAAGACATCACCCGCCTCGGCCTGCCGAGGCTTTTCTGGGGAGTCACCGCCGGGGCCGTTGATTCCATGGTCGCCAACTATACGGCCACGGGAAGACGGAGAAAATCGGACGACTATACGCCCGGAGGAATCAACAACCGGAGACCGGACAGGGCGGTGATCGTTTACACCAATCTGATCAAACGGCACTTCAAAGGGAGCGGCATCCCCATCGTTCTGGGAGGGATTGAGGCGAGCCTGAGACGGATAAGCCATTATGATTTTAAGTTGGATACCATCCGGAGGTCGATACTCTTTGATTCAAAGGCCGACCTCCTTGTTTACGGGATGGGAGAAAAGAGCGCCGTCAGCCTGGCAAGGGCAATGGACACCGGCACGGAATACCGGGGCATCAGGGGCATCTGCTACATCTCCGGGGAAAAACCGGATGATTATTTGGAACTCCCGTCCCATGAGGACGCACTGAAGGATAAGAAAACATTCATCGAGTGCTTTCACACCCTTTATCGAAATAATGATCCCGCAACTGCGAGGGGGCTTGTTCAGAGACATCAAAAGAGGTATCTTGTCCATAACCCGCCGTCCCATATCCTGTCGGAGAGGGAACTCGACAGGATATATGAACTGGATTTTGAAAGAGACCTTCACCCCTTTTATAAAAAAGGCGGCCGCGTCAGGGCACTGGATACCATCAGGTTTTCCATCCCCACACACAGGGGGTGTTATGGAGAATGTAACTTCTGCGCCATCGCGGTTCACGAGGGAAGGACGGTCCAGTCACGGAGCATCGGGTCGATTGTAAGAGAGGCCGAACAAATCGCCCGATTGCCGGATTTTAAGGGATACATTTCGGATGTGGGCGGCCCCACCGCCAACATGTACGGGTTTGAGTGCAGGAAAAAACGTGAAAAGGGAAGCTGTACGGACAAAAGGTGCCTGTTTCCGGAGATCTGCCCGAATCTCAGGCCCGACCATGGCAGGCAGATTGAGCTGTTAACCCGACTCCGGCAGATGGAAGGCATAAAGAAGGCCTTTGTTGCCTCCGGTCTCAGGTACGATCTCTTGTTTCATGATCGAAGGCATTGTATAAAGTACCTTGAAGAGATGGTGTCGCACCATGTATCCGGCCAGATGAAGGTGGCCCCTGAACACACCCGAAAGAACGTTCTTGACTTAATGGGGAAGCCTGATACGGATTCGCTCCTTGAACTGAAGACGATCTTTGACCGTCTGTCAAGCTCGCTTTCAAAAAAGCAATTCCTGACCTATTATCTGATGGCGGCACACCCGGGATGCACGCTCGATGATATGCGCAGGCTGAAAACCTTCGCAAATGAAAAGCTTCGAATTAAACCTGAGCAGGTCCAGATATTTACCCCGACCCCATCGACATACTCAACGCTCATGTATTATACAGGGTTAAATCCCTTTACCGGAGAAAAAATCTTTGTGGAAAAGACCCTCAAGGGGAAGGAGAAACAGAAAGCGGTGATCATGGGGGAGCGCTGAGACATGAACTTCGGGGCTTCGCCCCAATTCCTGCTCAGCGGCAAGACAGCTGTTGCAGAGAGATACCTGATTCCCACGCCTTGGCGTGTTTGAATTTCCGAAACATTAAACCATGGAGGATTGACAGTTAATGGCACAAGAACCGAACAAGATCATTTATTCCATGATCCAGGTGAGCAAGTACTATGACAAAAAGCCGGTTTTAAAGAATATCTCCATCTCCTTTTTTTATGGAGCAAAAATCGGCGTTCTGGGCCTTAACGGATCCGGAAAGAGCACGCTTCTCCGAATTTTCGCAGGTCGTGACAAGGAATTCAATGGACAGACCAGCATCTCACCCGGTCTGACGGTCGGCCTTCTCGATCAGGAACCGGAGCTGGACAACAGAAAAACGGTTCGGAATATCGTGGAAGAGGGCATGCAGGAGGCCTTTGACCTGATGAACGAATTCAACCGGATCAACGAACAGTTTGCCAATCCCATGTCCGACGACGAGATGAACCGGCTGATCGAGCGGCAGGGCAAGGTCCAGGAAAAGATCGACGCCCTGGAGGCATGGGATCTGGATTCGCAGGTCGAGATGGCCATGGATGCCCTTCGCTGCCCCCCCGGGGAAACGCCTGTGGATATACTCTCGGGGGGCGAGAGACGTCGTGTGGCATTGTGCAGGCTCCTGCTTCAGAAACCGGATATCCTTCTCCTTGACGAACCCACCAATCATCTCGATACAGAGTCTGTTGCATGGCTGGAGCAGCATCTGCACCGCTATGCCGGCACCGTGATCGCCGTGACCCATGACCGCTATTTCCTCGACAATGTGGCAGGCTGGATCCTTGAGCTGGACAGGGGCGAGGGGATCCCCTGGAAAGGAAATTACTCCTCCTGGCTGGAGCAGAAACAAAAGCGGCTGCAGATGGAGGAGAAAGGGGAGAGCAAGCGCCGGAAAACCCTTGAGCGGGAACTGGAGTGGATCCGCATGTCTCCCAAGGGAAGACACGCAAAGGCAAAGGCCCGGATCAGCGCCTATGAGTCCCTCTTGAGCCAGGAAACCGAGAAACGGGAAAAGGACCTGGAAATCTACATCCCGCCCGGTCCCCGCCTGGGAGACGTGGTCATCGAGGCAACCAGGGTCAGCAAGGCATACGGCGACCGGCTCCTGATGGAGGACCTCACCTTCTCCATTCCCTCCGGCGCTATTGTAGGCGTCATCGGTCCCAACGGTGCAGGGAAGACCACCCTTTTCCGGATGATTACCGGGCAGGAGGAGGCCACATCAGGGGAATTCAGGACAGGCGACACCGTGAAGCTGGCCTATGTGGATCAGAGCCGCGACGCCCTTTCCCCTGGAAAGTCCATATGGGAGGTCATCTCGGACGGAAAAGACACCCTGTGGCTCGGCAACAAAGAGGTCAATTCCCGGGCCTATGCCGCACGCTTCAATTTCTCAGGGAGTGATCAGCAGAAAAAGGCGGGGAACCTTTCCGGAGGAGAAAGAAATCGCGTCCATCTCGCACGGATATTGAAGGAAGGGGCCAATGTCCTTCTCCTGGACGAGCCGACCAATGATCTCGACGTAAATACCTTGCGTGCCCTGGAGGAGGCCCTTGAGAATTTCGGGGGGTGCGCCGTAGTCATCAGCCACGACCGCTGGTTTCTCGACCGGATCGCGACCCATATCCTCGCCTTTGAGGGAGACAGCAAGGTGGTCTGGTTTGACGGCAATTACACGGAGTACGAAGCAGACAAAAAGGCAAGACTCGGCGAGGCCGCGGCACAGCCCCATCGGATCAAGTACCGGAGGCTGACACGGGGGGCCGCGGCAGAATAGTCCCCGGGCAGACTGAATGAACCGGCAACGGACCCATTCCAGGTCCCGAAGCATTTTTCATTGGCCCTGACCCTTTCGGTGCCTGGATGGTGGAGTCATGACAAGCCAAAGGAGTATTTCTCTGTGGTTTCGTGTCTCTGCGTGCGATATTGACGTACAGCATGCATTATGAAGGTCCCATATATCGGCCCCCGAGCGAGGCGGACAGCCTGCTGGTTCAGGCGACGGTGGGCTGCCCCCACAACAAGTGCGCCTTCTGCATGGTCTATAAGAAGGGCCCGCCGTTCCGGGTGCGCCCTGTGGACGACATCGAGCAGGACCTTGACGAGGGGCGGAGGGATCATGGGCCGGACGTTCGGACGGTCTTTTTCCCCGCAGGCAACACCGTTGCCATGCCCACGGATGATCTGGCCTCCATCTGTACCCATGCCCATGCCATATTCCCCCATCTCGATCGAATCACCGTCTATGGGTCATCCCAGTATATCCACAAAAAGGGACCGGCTGATCTCGTCACACTGAAGCAGGCCGGTCTGACCCGCATCCATGTGGGTCTTGAGAGCGGGGACGATACGGTCCTTGGAACGATCAAGAAGGGAACCCATGCCCGGGAGCAGATCGAGGCCGGTCAATGGATGATGGCGGCAGGGATCGAGCTGAGCGAATATGTCATGATCGGGATCGGCGGAAAGGAGCGGACCCATGAGCACGCCCTGAATACGGCAAAGGCCCTGAACGCCGTCAATCCCGATTTCATCCGGATCCGCACCTTTCTCCCGAAGATCGACACGCTCCTTCTGCACCAGATCCGAAAAGGACGCTTCCAGGTCCTCTCCCCGCACGAGGCCCTCCGTGAAACAGGGGAGATCATAGAAAATCTGCATGTCACATCCCGCATCGCCAGCGATCATTACACCAACTATGTGGATATCCACGGCAACATGCCCCGGGATAAAGATAAAATGCTTGCTGCCATTCAAAATGCCCTTCAAATGGGTGAGGAGATGTTCAGGCCGGTATATGTGGGGACCCAGTGAACAGGTATGTGCGCAGTTGTATCTGTTGACATCTCCAACATGGCGAAGTGTGAAAAACCAGACAAGATTCGTTATCCGGTGTCCTTTTTTTCAACTCTCTCCGGAAAGAGGATCGACATGATCGACAGGCATCCTTAGACCCCGTTATTCCAAAACTAACCCACTGTAATCAGCATCCAGCAACCAGTCTCCAGAAACAAAAGCCGGAGGTCGGAGGACCGAGGTCAGACGTTAGAGTCTTTGTCTGCAACTTCTCTGCAACGTGCGAAGAAGTTTGCCCGTGGGGGTCTCTGCTCCCCGCCCAAGAGGCGGGACAAAAACCGAATACAGCTCCTGGGGACGGCAGCAGGGCTTTACAATACAGTCTGTTCCAGCCCCAAGTACAGCCTTTCATGGGACGGGATGTCCTTGCTGCCTTTCCGTAAACATTATTCGGAGCCCGGGGGCGGCCGCCGAACGATACGACCGCATTTTGTTGCAGCTCTTGAGCAGAGACCCCACGGGCGTCCAGAACGCTTCCGGGACTTGGGTGAAACCTTTTGGTTGCGGCTGTTTGGCCGCCTTGGGATGAAGCGCAGCGAAACCCGGCAACCGTTAACCGGGCAGAGGGTGAGAAGATGAGAAGGTGAGAAGTTTAGTCATAACCAGGAACCAGCAATCCCGCCTGCGGGATCTCAGTTTCGCTTCGACCAGCATCCAGTATGCAGTATCCAGCATCCAGTCATGACCGACTATTACGAGACCAACGCCAATGAATACCATGCGTCAACCCTCCGGATCGATCCCGCATCGTTCCTTGAACCCTTGACCCAGCGGCTCGCCCCTGGCGCAACCATCCTCGACATAGGCTGCGGGTCCGGTCGGGACATGCGCTGGTTCAGGGAACGGGGATTCAACCCCATGGGGCTCGACCGGTCTCCATCGCTCGCCGCACTGGCCCGCACCCATTCCGGCTGCCCGGTCATGGAGGCCGATTTTGAGACCCATAATTTCTCTGGCCTGTCGTTCGATGCGCTTGTCCTTGTAAGTGCCCTGGTCCATTTTGCGCATGAGCGGTTTGAGCAGATTTTTGAGCATATTCTGAAGGTGCTTCGTCCGGCCGGCCACGCCCTCATCACCCTGAAAGAGGGCCGGGAGGTCACAGAAACCGCCCCCGGCCGTACCTTCCACCTCTGGCAGGACCCGGACCTTCGCGCCATATTTGACAGGCTGAATCTGACGGTCGTAGATTTCTTCCGCCAGTTCTTCAAGCCCGGCCCGGGGGGCGACGTTGCAGGCAGCGTCAAAATCGATATCCTGACCGGGCCGAAAAATCGTTTTTATGGAACAACGGTGAAGACAGATGCCCGCCGTGCACGGCCTAAACCCTCCGTGGGCATTCCTCCACATCCTGTTGATGAGGCGGTTAGTCTCCAAAGACGGCCTGGCACATCTGCGTCACAAGGGGAGAGATTTATTCCTGAACAATGGCGTCGATCCCGACCCCATTGAGGATTTCCAGTGTGTCGGCGACAAAGCGGATGTCGCGCTTTTTGTTCAAGACGCTTCCATGCTGGGGCGCGATCACATCTGCATCCAGGGCTTTGATCTTATGGATCGCATGCCGGAGCGCCTTTTTGCAGGGCATGACGCTTTGGTGAAACTCGATCATGGCCGGGAAGGGGCAACGTGCCTTGCCATTCGGGCAGTTGTCATAGTCAGTGCAGGTCAAACATTCCTCTTCTAATTGAATAAAAAGGTCCCACTGCGTCGAAAAGCTGCCGAAGAGATCGCTGGTAAAAAGGGTCCCCGTCTTTTCATCATAGGTGATAAAACTCCCCTGGCTGTGGGCATAGGGGGTCGATATAAACCGCAGGGATCGATCCTTGAATTTGAATCTGAAATCGTGTTCATTGATGGAAGACAAAAGCGGGTACCGGTCCCTGTGGATATAATAGGAGAGAAACAGCTTATTGCTTTGTTCTGAGAAGAGCCTGAGGCCTGGGTTGTCGCACATATCGATAAAATTGCCCATGGATCCGCACAGATCCGGATCATAATGCTGATAGATCAAGGCAACGATCTGGCCCGGATCGATCCCGGTCTGAAGGATCTTCATCATGACAACCGCAAAGTCGCTTCGGCTCCCGGCATCGATGAGGACCGCCTGTTCATCTTCGACGATGAGATAAGGGTTGCAGAAGAGGTTCGTGTTCCTATCTCGAAAGCCGACCCAGAAAACCCCTTCTGCAACTCTTACGGGCCTGTCGTATGCATTGTAACCGTCCATTGACTCACCTCACCCTAAAGCGTTTGATGTCTCCGTCCTGCCGTTTCTTTTTGACAAAATAGGCCTTCATGCCTCCCTTGTTTTTGAGGGCCACGACCCCTCTCTCTTCAAATTCAATATGCTTTCTTGTCTCCAGCCAGGTCGTTTCCGACACATTGATCCTCCCCGCCTCGCCGGAGGATTCAAACCGGGAGGCAATGTTGACGTCGTCGCCGAACACATCAAACTGCATGCGGTCTCTTCCAACCACGCCGGCCATGACCTTCCCGGTATGGATGCCGATACGGATCTGAAACGGGGGATCGTTCTCCCTGTTATACGCATCCAGAAAATCGACCAGTTCGATGGCTGTTTGGACAGCGCACAGGGCGTGATCCTCGATACCGATCGGCGCCCCGAAAACGGCCATATAGGCATCGCCGATGGTTTTGATCTTGGTCCCCCGATGACGATCGACGATCCGGTCAAAACCGGTGAAAAGGCGGTCCAGGCTATGAATCAGCTGCTCCCCTGAGATCTTTTCAGCCAACCGGGTAAATCCCGCAAAGTCCGAAAACAGGATTGTGCATTCATAGTTGCGCGGGGCAAACCCATTTTGGCATTTGATCTCTTCCGCGACTATTTCAGGAAGGGTGTTCTTGAGCAGGGCGTCCACCCGCTTTTCCAATATTACGTAGCTGTGGATCAATTCCTTCAGCAGCCGCTTCTGGAGCCGGTCGTCCTCGATGGTGGCCAGTGAATCCAGATACCCCAGCATTGCGCTTCGGCCGACAGCGGAGTCAAATTCGGATCCCTTGCATATGTTAAGATCAGGTCTTGTCTTCATTACACGGTCTCTCGCTTGAAGTCTTCCCAACTGCCTCTTCGTGACAGCTGCGGCTGCGGCATATTTCCCATGAACGACGGCAGCGACGAAGACAATATCATCTTTGGCCTCTGTTTTCAATGCTGATCGGGGCTGTCATCCGTGGGCCTGGTTGCCATGACAGGCCGGCCGATGAGCTGAGACAGGGGGTAGACGGCAAAGCCCCTTTCTCTGATGCCGGACAGGATCCGCTCGATTTCATTCAGCCAGTATGAAAAAAGGGCATCGTCCGCGGGCATGGCATCATGGAGGGCCACGATATCATCGGGACGGAGGCGTTTCAGTATTCTTGTGGAGAGATTCCTTATTCGCCGGTTCCCGGCGTCAATGGCCCGGCAACTGAAGTTTACGTTGTACATGCCCAATTCCCGGAGGACCTTCCAAAGCCCGGGATTTGTAATGCCGACCGGCGGTCGGAAGGCCAGGGGGGTAATCCCTGATCGCCGCAATATCGCCTGCGTGGATTGGATCTCTTTCTTCAGGGACGCGGCGCCCTTTAACATGATAAAGTTGTCATGGCTGTAGGAATGGTTCCCGATGGAATGCCCGAGGGACAGGATGTCCCTGATCAGTTCGGGATGACGAGCCGCCCTTTGTCCTGTCACAAAAAAGGTTCCTTTTACCCGGTTTTTTGAAAGGAGTTGCAGCAGCGCGGGGGTAGAGCGGGGGTCAGGGCCGTCATCAAAGGTGATGGCAACGGCCCGCTTTCCTGATGTCCCTTTGCTCACGATGGGAAGGAAGAAGCTCATGCGTGGTAAAAAAGGGGCCGCAACGCAGAGGAGGAGAAATATCGCCAGGGGAACGATGGAGAGTCGTACATCAATGAAGCAGAGGAGGATGGCCGCCGCGAATGAGGCGAATCCCGCTACATGCGCCTGGGAAAGATGAAAGTCTGTCGGTTGCAGGTTCATTTGTCAGCCCTGGCCCAAGGTTCCGGTTTCTGGTTGCTCATTGCCATCTATTCATTGCCGTTCACTGCTTACTGCCTACTGCCTACTGCTTACTGCTTACTGTCTACTACCCACGCTGTGCGGTTGCAGGTTATCTTACCTTCTTATCCTCTCAACTTCTCACCTTCTTCCGAGAGCGGATCACGGCGTGTGAGAGACGAACTCTCAGAGTGACCGCGTGAGATTCTACCGGCAAAAAAAGAGCGTCGATTCCTACACTGCCTTTCCAATGAACCAGATGGATTCTTCATTGGGGTGGAGCGGTGTTATCGGTTCGCAGGCAAAACCTGCATGAACGATCATCTCGTTGATCTTTTCGATGGATCTGAAGTATGCCGGTGAGTTGAACACCCTCGTCTTTATCGCCTGCATCTTCCACATCCAGGAGCCGCTTTTCTCAGGAGGAATAACGGCCCTGACGACCAGGATCCCTTCACGATGGAGGTTTATGCGTATCCTCTCCAGGGTCGTTTTCAGGTCGTCGTCATTCAGGAAATGGATGACATCCAGAATAAGGGCCGCATCTGCCGGCTCCGGAGGGGTGGGGACATGGGGCGCAGTGCCGCATTCCGCGACGCCTCTCTCTCCCATGGCAATGGATGCGACCCTGACCCTCTCGGGATCGGGATCAATTCCATAGACCTTTGCGTCCGGAAACCTTTCAAGAAGCCAGCATGCAGGGACCCCATATCCGATGCCGATGTCAATGATGGTCCTGACAGCCAGGGGAGCGTCAAAAAGGCGAGGCAGATCTGAAAACATCGGGTCCAGCATGAGTTTGAAGCGGGCGAACAGCCTGAAATACGGCTCCATTTTTCTGTACCGGCCCAAAATGAGGTCCGAAGCTTTTCGGGGGGTCCCCGCCCCTTCTGCCCCGGCCCGGAACATATGTTTCAGGATGGGCGGCAGTATGAGGAACGCGCCTATAAGGGCATAGCTGATTCCAAAAAGGGATGTCAATCCCGCGCTTTTCAACATCGAATGTTCCGCAAAGGTCAAGGCGGCAAAACCGATGATCGTGGAGGCGGATGCCATAAAAACCGTCATTTTGATCAGTTCGAAGGAAGGATGAGACTCATCTCCATATCTCTGATAGGCCCTGACAATGAAAAGGGAATAATCGATGCCCATACCGACGACCACGATGGACAGCATAAGCCCCGGTATGTCCAGTGGATGCCCGATGAGGTTGAGGGTCCCCACCGTACTGACGAGTGCAAAGAGGATGGGGAGCAGGGACACCAGCGTGAGTTTCCAGTCAAGAAAGAAGAAGATGAGGAGAACGATCACGCTGAATCCCACCAGGAACAGCATCTTTATAAACGTGGAGAACAGGAGTTCCCCCATCCTGACGGAAAAGCGAGACGGATCAAATATTTTTCCAAAAGACCGGTAGGTTGCGTAGAATTTCCCCCCATCATAGGATTCGCCGGGCGTGAGGCTCGATAACTGGGTCCATTTATGTCCGTCGTCTCTCTTTGCGATCCCGAGAAAGTCCAGGAACTTGTCGGGAATATTCGTCGATTCTAACCGATACGGGGGCGCCGACAATATGTTGTAGAAAGGCTCGAATGCATTGGAGGCAAAACCCATTTCAGATGCGGCTGAAAAGGCTCGTTTCAATTCCGCAATCCTGCCGGGGTTCCAGAATCGTGTCCATGCCTTCAGGTTTTGTTCCCTTCTCTCTTTGCCGGGAAAGACCAATGACGGGACAAACCCGGAAGCGATCACGCCGGCCGTTATATCCGGTTCCATCGCCTCCAGCAGCCTGTCTCCCTTGTCCTGAATATCCTTCACGCTTTCCCCCTCTGTGAGCAGAAAGGTCTTGCGGAACATGTCGCTCCCCCACACATCCGCCACCCGCTTTTCCGCGGCCGCGGTGTCTTGACTGACCGTATTCATGGCATTTAGATCCACGTTGAACTCCGGCCTTGCAAAAAAAGAGATCCCAACCACGAAAAGAAACGCAACAACGACCCCTGTTTTCCCCAAGGAAAAGAGTGCTCCCACAACAGGCCGGAGCGGCAGAACCCGTGGCCTTGCAGGGGGCATGGAGGGGAGAATCGTCGGAAAAACCATATGAACGAATATGAATGAGAATGCAATGCCGAAGGCCGTGAACTGGCCGATCTGTTCAAAAAGGGGAAAACCCGAGAGACAGAGGGCTCCGAAGGCGCCTACGGTGGTCAGGGCCGCGAGCAATCCGACGGTGCGTATCTCTCTGGCGGCATCTTTGCCCGAGGTTGCATGGGGCTGGTCGAGGAACAGGAGAAAGGCGATGGCATGGTCCACGGTGATGGATATGACCGCTGCGCCGAAGCCTAAGACCATGATGGAAATGGATCTGTGCAGGAGGGAGAAAAGAAAGAACGCGCCCACGGTCCCGGCGATGGCCGGCAGGAAGGCAAAAAGACCGAGCAGCGGTCTGGGAAAGGCAAAGACAAGGAGGAGCGTTATCCCCACCGTTACCAGGAGGATCGCCTTCTGGACATCCCGTTTCGCTATGATCTCGTTATCCAGGGCGGCCCGATATGCGCCCACCGGGGTAAGGGAGATGAGACCCTCCTTTAGAGCGCGATTTCTGTTGACCTGATCCCTTACCGTTTCAAACAGATCCGCCAGTTTCCGCGCGAAGGCGGTATCGGTGCCGGACCCGTTCGGGTGGGTAATCAGGAGGAGGTGTTCCCTGTCAGGGGACAGGATCTTGCCCCTGTACATCTCGACTTTCTGCAGCGGAGCAAGGTGCGACAGCCGGCCCAGGACCAGGTTTCTCAGTCCCAGAGGATCTCTTGAGATAAATCGGCTTTGGCCGATGCCGCCCAGATTGAGGAGTTCCGACCGGATATCTTCCAGCCTCTCAGGTATGGACGCACCCTCCAGCAGGGGCTTTACGTTCTCGTCGAGATCCCTTTGGGTAAACATGATCGGCAGGTTATCCAGGATATGGACGATCAGCTCGGGCATGAGGTCTTGAAAACTCTCCGTGCCGACCTCTTTAAAAAGGCCGCTCTCCTTCAGCTCCTGTTCCACCCGTTCGCCGCATTCCACAAGCGCATCCGGATCGCCTTTTGGATACCCGATATCCATGACAAGCCGGTCCTGTATCGGATGGTTCATAAAAACATATCCCGCATCCGCGATCACGGGATCTTTTTGGGGGAGATAACGGGTGATATCCGTATCGATCTCGATCCGAAACAAGGCGGCAAGGAAAAGACCCGCTACGACAACCCATGAAAGGGTCAGGGCGCGAAAATGAATGGGGATGGATTTCATTTGTGTGAGATCGTCAGTATGCCAATCAGGATGCATACCACGAAGACAATATGGATCCCGATGATGGTTGCCTTGTTAAGATGAAAGAACTCGTTCATCTTCTGTAAACATTGAAGCCCTCCGCACACCCTCCTGAACCTGTCCAATGGGAGATACCTCTGGTTGTCCGAGCGGGAATCGCTCTGAAATGCAAAGGAGGGATAGACTGCATAAAAGTGGGCATCCTTCAGGTCTCGCAGCATGTCGTCAAACGGCACATATTGCCAGGGGATATCCACCAGGCGCCTTGCGAAGCGAGGGTTCAACACATATGCGTGACACAGGCTTCGGAACCGGACATTCAGAACGGACTTGTTTTCGGTTCTGCTGCTCCCCTTGACCATGCATCCCAGGAACAATATGTCCCAGTCTGTATGGGTTGATATGAACTCATTGGCGTTCCTGAGGGTTTCAGGGGCAAACCTATCAAAACAGATATCGTCTTCAAAGATGACCATGTTGGCGGCATTTGCATCGAGCCCCTTTTGCATGCAGAGCATATGCGATTCATAGATGCCCTGTTCACAGTCAGAAGGATACTTGCTGACAATAACGAATTCAACCCTCCCCAACAGCCCCACGGCCTTAAACTGAGCCCTGGCCTCTTCCCGGCGGTCTGATCGTTCATCCAGCGAAATACAGTAGATCTTGTCGAAAAATTCCCAGCACACGACAGATTCTCCGGTCCTCATGCAGTCGTACCCACGGGTCTTAAAAAAATCATATGGAACTTTGAATGAAGGCCGTCTTCAATGATAAGCCGTTTTTATCAAAAAACTTGATTGTACAAGGTCGTTTAACTTAGAATCTATTTCTCCGGAAAAGGCCGTTCGGGATCTCAGGTTATTGCGTCGGCCTTTTTCGGGATGATTTTCCAAAGAAAACAGAGAATCTACGTGGCAATGGTTTTACATAGTTCAAAGACGGAATTCAACCCAATTTCGATGGCGACCCCTGATTTGACGATCTTCTGAAAACCGATGGGAATCATGAAACGGATCATGGAAAAAATTCTGATTAAGATCGCGGGCACGCGTTTTGTCCGCACTGCCATGGAGGATCAGGCCGATCTGAGCGCCTTTCGACAGCGGCCCACCCCCCGAATGATGGTCGGCATATCGGCCATCGGCATCAGCTACATCATCGGCTGGCCCACGGTAGGGCTTCTGGGGATGGTTTCCCTGCACCTCCAGGAACCGCTCATCGTGGCCATCGGCGGTCCCGTGACCTACGGGCTGTCACATCTGGTGTTTATTCTTGGGATGTATCTTGCCGGCGCTGAATACGCGAGGGTGTTTTTTCGGTGGGCGACACGGGTTGCCGTGGAGAAATTGACAGGTAGAGGCAATGCAATCTGACCTGCCTGTGCCGGTAGCACGGCAGACAGACCCTGTCCAGGTGTGGATCGTCCAGCTTGCCACGGTTACGTCTCTGGCCGGCACCCTCCAGGAATTGTGGGAGAGGCTCCTGGCCGGTCAGACCGCCATCAGGCCCGTGTCCAGGTTCCCCACCGCCCACTATGCGTCCGATGTCGCAGCCTCTATTCCGGATCTGTCCCCGTCCCGCGGCAGATCCATGATCCATGATCTGCTGGATCGACTGATGCAGGGGACCGGGCCGGTCCCATCAGACGCCTTTCTCATTACCGCCACAACCAAGGCGGGGATAGACAACCTGGAGCGGATACGGAGAGGGGACCGGGCCGATCCCCGTGATATCCTCCTTTCTTCCTTACCCGAGGCCATCGGCCGGGCGCTCGGGTTGCGGGAGCCGGGCATCAACATCAGCGCGGCCTGTGCCTCCTCCGCCATTGCCCTTTCCAGGGGAGCGGCCATGATCGCATCCGGCATGAGGGATGCGGTGCTGGTCTGTTGTGCGGATCTGGTGACCGAGTTCGTGTTCTCCGGATTTTCATCCTTGGGCGCCCTGTCCCCTGTCGCGTGCATGCCGTTTGACCGGAGAAGGGTCGGGATGTCCCTGGGGGAAGGCGCGGCATCCCTCCTGATGATGAGTCCGGACCGGGCCCGTGAAGAGAACCGGTCTCCCATGGGAAAGATCCTCGGATGGGGCGCAGCCAATGATGCCGCCCACGTTACTGCCCCGGCAAGGGACGGCTCCGGTCTGATAAAGGCCATCTCACAGGCCCTGAAGCAGGCCGATCTGAGGGCGGAACAGATATCCGCCATCTGTGCCCACGGCACCGGGACGGTCCATAATGACGCCATGGAACTGACCGCCTTCCATGGCGTGTTTGGGGACAGAACCCCCCCTGTTTTTGCCGTGAAAGGCTCCATCGGCCATACCCTGGGCGCTGCGGGTGGGATTGAAGCGGCGTTGGGCTTAAAGGTCCTTTCTTCGCAGACGGCGCCCCCCACCGTGGGGTTTCTTCAGCCCGAAGCCGGGGCAGAAGGACGCGTCCACCCGTATCCCGTGAGTATTTCCGGCGACTATCTCTTGTCCACCAATTCGGGATTCGGCGGCATCAACGCCGCGATGATCCTGGGAAAGGGGGCCCCCGAATGATTGCCTCGGTCACCGGTCTGGGCTGGGTAACCGCCGGCGGGATGGGCAGGGGAGGCGTGGCAAATGATTTTGCCATGCCAACCGGTGAATTGCCCCGGGTCCGCCGGGACCGGGTCTTTGATACCCCCTACCCGCACTTCGGAAGGATGGATGACCTGTCCCGCCTGGGCCTGGCAGCCATCGGATTCGCCTTGAAGGACGCGGGATTGTATGAATGGGTACAAAAACGTGATATCGGTATTGTTGCAGGGAGTGTGTACGGGTGTCTTAAGACCGACATGGCATATTTCGACACCGTCTTGCCCGACGGGGGACGCATGGCCAGCCCGGCCCTCTTTTCTTATACCCTCCCCAACTGTTTTCTGGGGGAGGCGGCCGTCTGTTTCGGACTTACGGGGACCGGCTACGTGATCAATGAAACCTCTCCTTCAGGGATGTCCTCCCTGTATGCCGGCCTGGCGGGCATGGCCAACGGCGAGACGGAACGGATGATCTGCGGCATCTGCGACCTGGGATGTCCGCCTGAAATTCCCCTGGGAGGCATCGGACCTATGGGCGCGGTCTTTTTTGTGCTGGAAAAAATCCCGGAATCCAACCGGTCGCCCTACGGGGACCTTCACCTGGACAGGCGCGGGATCGTTTTTTTCAATGGGAGGGAGATCGAAACCCTGGTCGAACTGGCGCAGGCGTGCCTGGTTCCATCCCCCAAATAAACATGGTGTCTTTACATCCACCCCACTCGATTTCCGATCTGCAGGCTGCACCCTCTGAGGACCCGCCGGATTCCGCCCTGCTCGGCATCCTCATTGTCATACCGGTCTATAATCACGCCGCGACCCTTCGAAGGGTGGTCAGCCAGGCTCTTCAGGTTCACGGCGAGGTGATGGTGGTAGACGACGGCAGCAGTGATGACGTCGTAACCCCGCTTCGGGGCCTCAACATCCATCTGGCGCGTCATCCCCAAAACCTCGGCAAGGGTGAGGCCATCCTGACCGGGGCCCGAGAGGCGCGGCGGCTGGGCATGACCCACATTGCGACCCTTGACGCCGATGGCCAGCACAATCCAGAGGACCTGAGACGTTTTTTCCCCTTCATGCGAAGATCCCCGGATGCCATTATCGTTGGAAAGCGCGACTTTGAACATGCGGACGTCCCTCGTGCCAATCGGTTCGGAAGAGGCTTTTCCAACTTCTGGCTGAGGCTCCAGACCGGCAGCAGCTTGGGCGATGCGCAGAGCGGTTTTCGCGTCTATCCCCTTTGGGTCCTTGAAAAGCTGAAGCTTCATGAAAAGCGCTACACCTTTGAGATCGAGGTGCTGGTCAAGGCGGCCTGGGCAGGCGTTGAATTGCTGGAAACGGATATTTCGGTCTATTATCCCCGGGGAGAGGAGCGGGTTACCCATTTTCACCTCTTTTGGGACAACCTCCGGCTCAGCCGACTCAATGCCAGGCTTACCCTGAGGGCCTTTCTCCCCTGGCCGCACCAAAAGCTCTTGGATCATCGAAAAAAGGTCTGATGCAACGTAGCCGCAATCAAAAGATGTCTCACACAAAGGCACAGAGACACAAAGAGACAAAAAAGGATTTCTTGTTTTTTGTGGCGGAAAGCCATTGCCTGGCATTGCGAGTTTTTGAATTCAGGAATTGGGGGATCTAAGAAATTTGTAGATGTCTAAATTATTCTGCCAAATGTCTTTGTTTCAATCATTTTGTCCCGAATGAGGATTACACATGCGTATCGTACTCGTCCATCCCACCGGGTCCAACTGGATGCCCGGCAAACCGGACATCACGCCCACGGCCAACCGAATGGCGCCGCTGGGCCTCCTCTCCATGGCCGCATGCCTGGAGCGGGCCGGGCACCGGGTGTTTGTCCACGACTGCCTGGGGCCCAGGGCCCCCCGGGGAAATGGGGCCAACGCCGGGATCATCCTTGACTGCCGTCCCGATATGGTAGGCTTTTCTGCGACCACCTCCGGATTCCTTGACGGATACGAGCTTGCCACGCGGATCAAGGACGCCCGGCCCGAGATCAAAACGGTCTTTGGCGGGGTGCACATCTCTGCGTTGGGCGCCTCTATCCTTGAAGACTACGGCAACATCGATTTTCTCTGCCCGGGCGAGGGGGAAAGGACCCTCGAGGCCCTCGCATCCGGCGAGGACCCTCACCGGACGGACGGCCTCATCTTCAGGGATCACGGCGAGCCCGTAACCAACCCGCCCAGGCCCCACATCCCGGACATGGATGCGCTCCCGTTCCCGGCCTATGAAAAACTGGCGGGCTTTCCAAAGGGGTACAACCTCCCCCTTTTCAGCTACGTCCTGGGACCTGGCGCCACCATGATCACCAGCCGGGGATGTCCCTATCAATGCTCATTCTGCGACCGGTCCGTGTTCAAGAAGGGGTACCGCTACAACTCGGCCGAATATATTTACGAGCACATGCGTTACCTTCGGACGCGTTTCAAGATCCGTCATATCAATATTTACGACGATCTGTTTACGGCCCACCGCCGGCGCATTCAGGAACTCTGCGACCGTCTCACCTCGAGGCCCCTCGGCATGCAATTCAACTGCGCGGTGCGCGTGGGCCATGCGGATAATGACCTCCTTATGATGCTCAAAGATGCCGGCTGCCTCCAGGTCTCCCTGGGGATCGAGAGCGGGGACCCTCAGCAGATCGAGGTTTTTAAGGAGGGGGTGAGCCTCGAGGCGGTGAGGGATACGGTAAGGCGCATCCAGACAAAAGGCCTCAGGGCAAAGGGGCTCTTCATGATGGGGCTTCCCGGCGACACAGAGGAGTCCATCCAGAGGAGCGGCGACTTTGTCATGTCCCTTGGGCTCGACGACATGAATATGTCCAAGTTTACGCCCTTTCCCGGGGCACCGGTCTGGTCCACCATATTCGACCAGGGGACGTTCGACAATGACTGGCGCAAGATGAACTGCCTCAACTTTGTTTTCATCCCAAAGGAGATCGCGTCAAAAGAACGGCTTGACGAGCTCTACAATCGATTTGTCAAACGATTCTATTCAGATCCGGGTTGGCGCAGGAGATTTCGAAAAAGGCTCTGGCAGCACAGAAGGAGCCTCTGGCATCTCCTGGTCCACCTCCCCACCTTTCTGGCGGCCATGCGCAATTTCGAGCCCGCAGGAGAGGATGGGAGCCCCGGTGCCCAAGCGCCACGCAAAGAGTGAAGGTGTTTTGTTGGGGCTTATGCAGGCCAATGCCCTATCGGAACGGGTGTGACTGCGAGACCATATGATGTTTTTTTAACTTGACTTTAAAAATATCCATGCTATTTTTAAACCATGTTTCAAAGATGGCTCAAAATACCGACCCGAAGGAGTTGTCTCATCATCGGTCCCCGTCGCTCCGGCAAGACCACACTGCTGAAGCAACGGTATCCGGAATGGCCTTATGCCACCTTAGATGACCTGGATTATCTGGAGTGGGCCAAGCGGGATCCAAAGGCTTTGATCCGTCATCTCGGCCAAGAGGCAATCATCGATGAGATTCAGCGCCTCCCCATGCTCACCGTGGCCGCAAAATATGCCATGGATAACGAAAATGCCCGGTTTTTGATGACCGGTTCGAGTACGCTCGGCCTCCTGGATGCTGCGGCCGATTCCCTGGCCGGCCGGATCGATATGATATCCCTGCCCACTGCATGCTGGGGCGAGGAACTGGGCGGTCCCACCCATTCCATTCTGGATGACCGTTCCCCCATGCCTCAAATCAAGGAGGCCGGCCGCCGCCTCTCCCAAGCCATGACCTACGGTCAGTTTCCGGAGGTGGTCATGCAGGAAAGAGACAACGACAAACAGGGAATCCTGGTCAATTATCGCAATACGTATTTTACCCGGGATCTGATGCAGTTGTCCAACATCGAGAACCTGGACGGACTCTTGGCGGTATTGCAGCACCTGGCCCGATCCCTGGGGTCGCATCTTGACGTCTCCAACTTTGCACGGGAGGCCGGCATCAGTCACCCCACCGCCAAAAAATACCTTAACTGCCTGCACCAGGCCCAGTTGACCTTCAAACTTTACGGTTACCAGTTTGGCCCTGCAAAGCGGTATGTCAAGGCCGTCAAGACCTATTTTGTGGATACGGGGATTCTCCGCAGCCTCAATGCCCGGGTCAGCACCGGTCAACTCCTCGAGAACTTCGTCCTGGCAGAGCTTGAAAGAAGGAAAAGACTCGGGATTATTAGAGCAGATCAATTCTGCTATTACAAAAGCACCGGCGGTCACGAAATCGACCTGGTCTTTGAAGCGGACAACAGGATCTATGCCATTGAAATCAAATCGACCCATCGACCGTCGCCCCGGGATGTGAACAGTCTGGCACAATTCAGAGACCGCTTGAATCGGCCGGTGCGGCGCTATCTTTTCTACCTGGGAGACGAATACCGCACCATCGAAGATGTGCAGCTCCTTCCGGTCGCAGCCCTGTTCAGGGGGAGATAGACAATATGAATTGTCCGCTTAAATAACCCCCACCCGGGTCCTGACAGGGGCCTTTTCGGACTGTCGGGAGTGAAAACCCTCAGCCCAGATCCGAAGATTTACGTTTCACAACCTTACACACAGAACGATGCTAATCCCGGGATGGGATATTCTTTGATAAAACCCGGCATCTGACTTCGGAGCCTGATCATGGCAAAACACAGCCATTTACCCAAATACAATGAATTTCTGAATCCATTATTTCAGGCCCTCCATGACCAAATAGCGGTCAACAGCGGACCTGACCGCTTTTCAACCATATTTATTCACTATGCAAGATTTGACGCCCAACGCACTGGTTTGGTGGCCTTCGGAAAAAGAAACCAACTCTGCCGGGGCATGTCCGGCGAAAAGGGACCGCTTCTCAAGTAATCTCCTTGAATTTTAGAAGCAGGAATGCTAATATTCAAGGCGTCAGTGGCCAGCTAAGGGAAATCTTTCAAGTCGAAGGGAATGCGCTCGCTGAGCGTTTTCAATCATGATCAAACGATTAGCCGAATCGCTTATCCATGAGTTGGGGAACCAATTTCCTGCGGTTCATATTCTGGGACCCAGGCAGTGCGGCAAGACGACCTTGGCCAGGCATTTTTTGGAAGGCGAGTATTTTGACCTTGAAAAGCCGTCCGATCTTCAGGTCTTCATGGGAGACATGGAGCTTGCCCTGCGCCGATTTGAGAAACCCCTGATCATTGATGAAGCCCAGATCCTCCCGGGTCTCTTCCCAGTGGTTCGCGCCTTGATAGATGAGGACAGAAGGCAATGCGGACGGTTCTATTTGTTGGGTTCGGTCAACCCGTTTCTCATCCAGCAGATATCGGAAAGCCTTGCCGGGCGCGTCGGCATGGTTGAACTGACCCCGTTTCTTTTTGAAGAATTAACTGATTCGGGTATTGACCTTCCCACCTACTGGCTGAAAGGCGGGTATCCCGATGCCATCAAAGAAATGAACCCGTCCAAATGGCAACGATGGCATGAAAATTTTGTCCGCACCTTTATCGAGCGCGACATTCCCAGGGCCGGAATCAAGATCTCCCCCATACAGATAAGACGGCTGATGGGCATGATCTCCCACTACCACGGCGGTTTGCTCAATGCCTCGGAATTGGGCCGGTCCCTTGGCATTTCGTACCATACCGTCAATGATTATCTGGACATCATCGAGGGCCATTACCTCATCCGAAGACTGCCCCCTTATTTTGCCAACATCGGCAAACGGCTCGTAAAATCCCCCAAAATCTATGTGAGGGACACGGGCCTACTCCATTACCTGCTGGGTGTTTCCACGGAACGCTCGCTGCTGGAGTCCCCCAAACGAGGCAACAGTTGGGAGGGATTGATGATCGAGCAGATCATTGCCCGGGAGCAGTTGCAGGGGGCCGGGAGACAGTTTCATTTTTTTCGGACCTATGCGGGCGCCGAAATCGATCTCATTGTCGATCGAGGCAGCGAAAGGATCGGGTATGAATTCAAGTGCGCCGTCTCCACAGGCCCTAAGGACTGGGCAAATCTCAAAAAGGGTATGGATGACGGCATCATTCACAAAGGATTCCTGGTCTATTTGGGCGAGAGGGACTTCCCGGTCTCAAAGGACATAGAGATTGTCGGGGCGGAGCATATCCTGCTTTCCTGATTGTAAAAATCAGAGGCTATGCCTGTCTGGTTCCGATCACTCTTCTTGTCGGCGAAACGATTCACGATAACCCCGTTTTCTAACCTGTCCGGCTCACCACAAAACAGTAAACAATTTCGGGTTGTTAGCGCCTCCACCATGAACCCGTTGGTGGTGTTTTTTTACCGGGGCAGTTCCCCGTTAAGAGGCAGGGACAAGGCCGCCAGGTTTATCCGCCGTCTGCGTGGCGGATGATACTGGTCGCTTTGCGGTAAAATACCCATTCTTACACATGTGTGATAAAAAACCGCACTCCTCCCCCATTCTCTCAATTTTTGCTTGACATACCCATGGGTTGCACTATTATCCCCCCACAGTTACCCAGTACCCAGTACCCAGTACCCAGTACCCAGTACCCAGTACCCAGTACCCAGTACCCAGTACCTTACCCCTTAAACTTTCAGCTTTGAGCTTTCAGCTTTATGCTTATGAACCATCCTCTCAAATACCCCATACCCATCTCCTGACAGGCGCCTTTCCGGCCTGTCGGGAGCGAAAAACTTCAACGCAGATCCGAAGATTTGCGTTTCACAACCATGCACACAGAACGATGCTAATCCCGGGATGGGATATCCTTTGTCAAAACCCGGCATCTGACTTCGGAGTCTGATCATGGCAAAACACAGCCATTTACCCAAATACAAAGAATTTCTGAATCCATTATTCCAGGCCCTTCATTACCAAATAGCCGTCAACAGCGGACCTGACCGCTTTTCAACCATATTTATTCACTATGCAAGATTTGACACCCAACGCTTTCGACAACGGCTACAACATGACCCTTTCCGGCCTTGGTCTGATCGAGGCGGAGACGGTTGAACACGCCGAGCCGGAGGAGATTCTGGCCTCGGTGGCCGCCAAGGAGGAGCGGATTCTGGGGCTGATTGCCGAGATGCAGGAACTGCTGGCAGGAGGAAATGGAAAATGAACGATCTCCTGCGCGAAGTCCGGGAATTGATCCTCTCCGCCCGTAAGGCGGTGGTTCACTCCGTGGACCTCATCCAGGTCTTGACCAACTTCGAGATCGGGCGCCGCATTGTCGAGCACGAACAGGGTGGCGAGGAACGGGCGGAATACGGCAAGGCGCTACTCAAGGGACTCGCGACCAGTTTGACGGCCGAGTTCGGGCGGGGATTTTCCAAGCGGAACCTGGAATACATGCGCAAGTTCTATCTCGCATATCAGGATCGCCTGATTGCGCAGATGCCGTCTGCGCAATTGCCGGCCGCCGATAATTCCCAGATGCCATCTGGCAAATTGGCGCTGCCGCAAAAAAGCTAGACGGCGTCTGGCGAATTGGCGGATACTGGGCGTTTGCTACAGATTTGGCAGACGGCATCTGCGCAATTCATATCTCCGTTCAAGCTGAGCTGGTCGCAATAAAAGCTGGGGGACGTCCATAAGAAACTAAATAAGTTGAGAGATATGCAATAAAGGGGTCTACGCTTGACTCATTCTGCGCTGCTGTAAAGAAGGATTATGTCCAGACCGCTGAGAATGGAATATCCGGATGCTTGGCATCAGTATTGAACAGGGGTCGTTTTTTCCCGGAAAACGTCACAAGGAAGTGCTCGATTCCAAGAATTTATCCCGTGATACCGAAAAGATAAAGGAGGAGGTATGCAAAAAGTACGTGGGTGGCAACGGATGAACTGCACAGGGTGTTTCTCGCTATACTTTCAACCAGCATGATTCTTACCCTCCTTTCCTATCGGAGCTTCATCAACAGGAAATGTTGGAGTTATTTCATGCTTTCAAGTTTTTAAATCGTCTTTCTACCCACAAATTGGTATGAGGAGCCTAACATTCAGACCCTGTTTTGCATCGTGTTGTTTTTGGATTGGCATTAGTTCGATATCGAATCATATTAGCCCCATGGATTTTGAGACCGACATCATCATTTCTCTGATCTCGAGGGTCCGGGACAAGGCAAACCGGTTTATTATGACCGAATTGAGCCGACACGGTCTCGATGAGCTGGCGCCTGTGCACGGGGATATCCTTGTTGCCTTGTATCAGCATGGCGACCCCACCATGAAGGAGCTGGCTCAGATTGTGGACCGAAAAAAATCAACGGTTACCACCCTGGTGGACAAACTGATCCGCCTCGGTTATGCGGACAAAATCCAGGATGCAGAGGACATGAGAAGCTACCGGATCTCTTTGACGGAAGAGGGAAAAGCTCTGAAACCGATCCTGCTCCAGATTGCCGACAGGCTGATAGAAAAGGTTTATAAGGATATGCCCAGGGATGAAAGAAGGCAACTCGTCAAGAGCTTGAATAAAATCAACAATGGCTGGTAAAAAATTTTAAACACTTAGTTCGACATCGGACTAAAGATATTTACGTATCAACGGAATACTTCCGGGAAGAACCATGAATATTACTGTGAATATTGCGCTCACCAGAAAGCCCTCCGCGTCTTACACCCTCTTTAAGGGATTGAGACATGGCGTAAACAGACACTTTGGGAATCAGCAACTTCCGGATATCCGCATTACCTGGCCTGAAATAAAGATCAAGCCAAAGCACCTTCAAGCATTCTGCCGAATCTGCGACATCCAGGTGGAAAAGACCCTACCGCCCCTCTATTTTTTTTCACTGGCCTACCCCTGCATGCTCCGCCTCATCGGTCAGGCCTCGTTTCCGTTTTCCATGTTTAAGGTATTGAACACGAGAACCTATACCGTCATGTATCAGGCCATAAGCCCGGATAGGGCACTCAGCGTGGCCGTAACAACCGGAGCATGCCGCTATGTTATGAAGGGCATCGAGTTTGACCTTCACTCCGGGGTAACTGCAGGAGATGATCTCTTGTGGGAGAATAGCAGCAGGTTTTTTGTCCGGGGAAAATCCATCAATGAGAGCGTTGTTGAAAACGAAGACCGCATGCCCGCCCTGACAGGGGGTGATACCATTGGCACCTGGTATCTCCCGGCAAAAAATCGGTTTCAATTCGGACGGCTCTCAGGGGATAGTAATGGACTTCACTATAATGCATGGTATGCGCAGTTATCAGGATTTGAGAGGGACTTTGCCCAACCCCTAAGGGTGGCGTCCAAATGCATCGATATGGTGGCGCCGCCCATCCATATGCCGCTGGTTCTCGATCTCCGCTATAAGGGACCGGTCTATTATGCTCATCAGCTCTCGCTCTCTTACCAGAGCGTCAGTGACATTCACCGGTTTGATCTCTATTGCCAGGGAAATCCCAGGCCATGTATCTGCGGTCAAATGACGAGCGGTCCGAAGATGCTGGAAAAACACGTTTGCAACGATCTGGTGTCACATCTTGCATAGTGAATAAAATGGTTTACCTTGGCGGTTGACAAACACAAGGCTTACAGGGAGAAAACTCAGCAATATGCTGAAGAAGAGAAGCGGTTATGGGAGGATTTCCGTCACGGAATGATTATGGGGACAAAGAAATTTGTCGACAAGATCCGTTCGAAGTACATGCCGAATACGATTCAGAAGGAAGTCCCACAACAACGTTCATTGGGCAGAAACCTTGACCCGATAAAGGTCTTGGAGAGAGCCGCCCAGGGTTTGAATTGTGATCCAGATGTGATCCAGCATTTGCGGAGAATACCCAAATCAATGAAGGGTGACCGCGATTTGCTGGTCTATCTGGTTTGGAAAACATGCATGCTGCTCAACGAAGAAATAGGGCGGTTGTTTGGCATGAGCTACTCGGCAATAAGCCGCATTTTAAGTTCCATGCGAACCAGAATCAAAGAAGAGCCTCATTTGCAGGCCAAATACGACCTTATATTATTCACTATGCAAGATTTGATACCCAAGCCCTATTCATCCTGAAGCGGGGGGGTCGTGCCGTCCTCCATTTCCATGGCCGACATCTATCGGTCGGTAGGCCCCTTTGTGATCCTCCAGGCCATCTGTCTGGCAGTGGTCATGATCTGGCCGGATCTAGGCCCTCTATCTTCCCTCCCTGATGGCCAAACAGTAGAAGAACCGTCCTGTTCCATTGCCTTTACCTGTGACGCCCTGGCCCTGAGAATCTTCAGAGACTATGCAGCGACCAGATTATGCCTCTGACTTCCTGGACTTTGTCATGAGAAGCCCAATGCCCTCACACATAAAGTATATGGAAAAGCCCCACCATATGGTGTAACCCACATAGAACAAAACAAAACCCGCTATGCGCCAACCTGAATCCGACACGTTCGCGGGGGCTATCCCATAAAAATTGAATGCCGGTTCCAGCGCCTTGACCCTTACACTATTCACTATCTCAATCTGTTTGAATTTTTTAGCCTTTTCAAGGGCCTTTTCGACGGCCTTAAAAGACGCCCACCAAGTGCGCACGGCCTCCTTTCCCGCATATCCGTATCTGTCCCGCAGTCCTTGGTCCTCTCCCTTAAAGACCAGGTCGGCATCTTTGAGAGCGGCCCCGAGGATCTGACCCAAATCGCCTTTTATGGTCAGCCGGCCGTCTTTTAACTCGACGGTGGCGTTCGCTTTCTGGAAGAGTTGGACGGCTTTTTCATCCCCTTTTATGGTGACATCGATAGGCTTTCCAACCTGCTGATCCATCTCTTTCATCATACCCGGTATAAAATAGACCGATCCCTTGGATACGGATACAAACATCTCATCCGAGTAGGCTACCAGAGACTTCCCGTCAATGCTGAAGAAGATGCGAGTATATACCACGAGCAAGAAGATAAGAAACGTGACCGCCAGGACGACACCCACTGTGAATTGCTTTTTATGTATAACAACTGCCATCTCTTAACCCTCCTTTCCCAAGGCTTCTTGTCTCAAGTTCTTCACATTGGTTAAGAAGCGGTAGAAAACCCATCCTGCAAAGTAAATCACAATTCCGAAGAGCACGACGATCCCGGCCACTCTCAGGAAATCGGCTAAGGCCTTGGAGATCTGGAAAACCCCCATGGCCGAGAATTTGGACGGCAGGGAAAACAGCCGATTCATAAAGCCCGCCAGCATGACCAGACCGTAAAATGCCCGGATGTGCATACCCTGTACCACCTTGGTCGTGAGTGCGCCCAGTTGGACCCCGACAAGGGACCCCAGCAGAAGACCCATGGCCAGCGAGACAAACACAAAGCCATATATGGCGTACTGGGTGAGGGAGGCAAAACCGGTGGTGAAGATGATCTGGAAGATGTCCGTTCCCACGGTGGTGAAAGAGGAGATGCCAAGCACATAGACAAAGGAAGGAAAGGTGAGAAATCCCCCGCCCACGCCCATAATAGCGGCGAACATCCCTACGAAAAAGCCCACGCAGGTCACCAGGATGAAAGAGATCCGTCTCCCGCCTTCGACAAAGTCTTCGTCGAACCCTATTCTGGGAGGTAACTTGAGGGTCTGCATAGCCCGGGCCAACTTGGTTATCTCGGCCCCCTTCTCCTGCTTTTCGAGCTGCACCTTGCTCATCTTTTTGAGCCTAGAGTAGTCCCGTAGGGAATAGTAACTCAGAAATCCCAGCATCCCCACGTAGATGATGCTGATGAAGGCGTCGCTCAGGAGGGGATTTATGGCATAGATCGTCCGGTTGATATACCCCCCGAAACTGACCCCGATAAAGGAACCCACAACAAATGCTACGGCAAGCTTGTAGTTGACGTTCCCCAGCTTCTTGTGCACAACGGTTCCCATGATGGCCTTGGCAAACATATGCAAGAGATCCGTGCCTACGACAACGATCCCCCGGATGCCCACGCTCATGAGGGCGGGTGTAATGACCACGCCTCCGCCGACCCCTATGGCGCCCGTCATCAATCCCGCAGCAAAACCCACACCTATGGCCACAATAAAGGCCCCCATTGCAAAGCCCAGGGGCGGAGCATAGGCCCTCTTGCCGCCCAGTATCTCGGGGCCGGCATAGACCAGGGCCGCCCCCGCGACGATAATGCACCCCAACAGAATATACAAAAAGAGCATTTTCCTCTTGTTCTTGACGATTGCCATGCTCGTTTCATACTCCCATTTTGCATGGGCGTACGCGCCGTACATCATCATGTCATAAATTTTCCTCCCTATTCCCATAGGTTATCCCCCCTTCCGCCGTGTTGATGGACTTGCCCAACCCTTTTTCCAACAGATCTTCAAAGACAATGTCCGCATAAGACCCCTGTTCGGCACTCACCATGAAGTGAGCGCGCTGATCGCTCAGGGTTTCCTCTGATCATCTGATTAGTTCTCCAGAGAAAAACCTCCGCAAAAGGATAGTACTCCTTTCGAAGGCTTTTTCATCCCATCAGAGGAAAGATCCTTCTTGATTCGTCTCCTCTATTCTGGATTTTTGGAATTACAGCCCCGACTTATCTGCCCTTCGCATGACCCCATTCCGCTTTATGTCGAATGATCAGCTAATCCTGAATAGGGCAAAATATGTGCCACGCCAAGAACGGACACAATCCATTTGGATTTCTGAACATATAACAGGATGTCAATGGGTTATGATGGTTATAAGTTCCCATAATCATTGTGAGGATGGGAACGCAAGAGGGTGCTACTGTCAGCTGATTTTACATGCTGTAAAAGCGGACGGGTGCTGAGACCTCATCGCAAGACAGGATCACAGCCTTTTTGTCTTTGGCCTGCTTGAGCATCGTGGCAGAGAGGAGAAAACGGACAATGAAGGCGTTCGGATGGTGAATCTTCAGCCAGCGGGCGGGAATGGATTGTGCCACAAAACGACTTCGTTTTATGGGCCGGTCATCCGGTTCAGGGATAACGTGGGTAACCGACTTTCGTGCGTGAACTTATTCCATCTCGATACAGATGTCGTCGGACCCTTTCCTCTTTATGGCAAAAAAGACGACCAACAGCTCAATGATGGCGGCGATGCTTGCAGCCACGATGATTATTGTGGGGCTGCGTCTATATAATCTAAATAGCTTGACAGATATGCAATAAAGGGGTCTACGCTTGACTCATTCTGCGCTGCCGTAAACCAGGATTATGTCCAGAGCGCTGAGAATATCCAGATGCGTGATGTCATTTAGTGAACAGTGATCCTTTTTTCCGGAAAGCGTCACAAGGAAGTGCTCGATGCCGAGAATTTATCCCCGGATGCAGAAAGGATAATGTGGCGATTTGTCTGCCGGGGTCTCTGCGGGGAGACAATTTGGGGGAAACCGGCAGGGAATTCAATGTTCCCGATTCAGTTCGGTCAGCAGTGGTGTAAAAAGGCTGAGGGGGAAGATATCCGGGGATCGCCAATTGAGAAACCGTGTCGAGGAGATCAGAACCGTCTTTCAGAAGAGTCAAGAGCAGACCCTTTTATGACCCTTTTACGCCTCGGCATTATTCTATATCCACAATCGTAAACAGGTGATCGTCGATGGCATCGTGGAAGGCTTCGTGGTTCCTGCCTCCGATCTGAAGGATACTCCTGTCTCGACCGATATCCTTCAGGGAAACCTTTTCCCAGGACTCGGCCAGGCTCATGCCAAGGGCCTTTGCCATGGCCTCTTTGCAGGTCCATACCCTGACGGATGCCTCGATGTCACCCACTGGGGACGCCTCCGCCAATCGCCTCTCCGTTTCATTCATATAAATTTCCCGGGACTTGCATACCCTTTCAGAGATCTCTTCCACATCGACCCCTATCCGTGCGTCGGAGGCAACGGCGACGGCAAATCGGCTGTCGTGGGAAACTGAGCAGAAAGATCCGCGATCGCTATCTCTCACCGGGCAGCAGGGACGGCTGCCATCGGGCGAAACCGTGGTAAGGGAGGATGAGGGCGTTTTCCAATCCCCTGAAAGCTGCCTGGAGATGCTCTTGCAGCAGAGACGCGCTGCAAGATAACTTGGTTTTCTTCTTGGGCCCATCTTTTTAAGACGATTTTTTTCTCTGTCTGAGAGCGCCCTTTCAGCAAGGCCATTGACGGTCTTCAGCTCAATGAGGGAAAGGGCCGTACACCGGCTATTTATCGTTTCCAGCGCACGGATCTGAGCGCCACGGGAGATCCAGTCAGGGGGCGTGATCCTCCCGCCGCTCACATCCCTCATCTGCAATCCGCGTATCTCCTCTTTGGGATTGCCGCCTCCATCATAGATCCAGATATCCAATCGGGGTGCATTATTGTATGGCTCCTCCGGCAGTATTCTGCAGAGATATCTTTCCCCGGGGGTTGTGGGACTGTAAATCAAGCGTCTGTCAAACCCCACAGGGAATCCGACAATCCCGCAATATCGCTGCCCCCAGACCGAGGCCAGGTGAAATGCGGCGTCAAGGGGGAAGGGGGACCCCAGTGGGCCCGGTGAAACATCCATGGCCGGGGCTTGAAGATTTCCAATTGCCCCGTTTTGCGATAGAAAAATTGGGCCTACGGCATTATGAAAAGCCGGCCCAAAGGGAACCAGATCAAGGTAGAGCCGATCTGAAGGGACGTCCATACATACGCCTTCGAGGGCTGAAACAGCGTCGAGGGGAAGGGGACGAGGATCCCCTTTCTCTTCCCCGAATTGCAGGGCCGCGTGCGTCATGACGCGCGTGATGGCGGCCTTGGGCGATCGGGTCCGGGTCATCAGCCGGGAACCCAACCTGCCGTCTTTGCGGATCTTCAGGTCATGATAGACCTCGATCCATCGCTTTCTGTCGACCGGCGCGGTGGGAAGGAACTTGTCAAACCGGGCATCCGTGATGAGGGAGACGTCCGCATGGGGCAGGTATTCCTTGACGGATCCGGCCAGAAGCTGCATGGCCTCGACCGCGGGAAAGACCGCCTCGCCCTGAAAACAATGATCCAGGAGATACGCATCGGTCTTTATTTGGACAGGGAGCCTCGCTCTTTCGACTATTTCGGAAAGGTCTTCCATATTCGCAAGGTTTTTTCGTCGACCGCCACGGGTCTGCCCGAGGCGTTGATGGCGCAATGTCTCGTAAATCCCTTGCAGACGATGTCGTTTGAGTCGGCATGAGTGATGATATAATTGAATTGGATCCGAACCCGTTCGAGTTTGTCGGGGCGCGTATGAATCCACATGACGTCGTCGTAGTAAAGGGGCGAGTAATAGGTGATCCCCACCTCGATAATGGGATAGATCAGGCCGCCTTCTTCGATTTCACGGTAGCTGCATCCTGAATCCCGCATGAGGGATGCCCTTCCCATTTCAAAGAAGCGCAAATAATTGGCATGATACACGCTCTGGGAACGATCCGTGTCCCCATAGAGTGTCCTGTTCCTGCATCTGTGCCAGACCAGTCCGTCAGACCTATCCCGCACAAATCGCTCATCGTTGTTGACTATTTCGGGAAGAAACGGTTTCGGCCTCATATCATACGCCCTTAAAGACGACACAGCAGTTGGTTCCGCCAAATCCAAAGGCATTGGAAAGAAAGATCTGGTAATCCATTTTTCTTGTCTCATTGGGAACCACATCCACATCACTGAGTTCGGGATCGGGAATGTGATTAATGGTGGGGAGTATCCGTCCTTTCCGCATTGCCTCTATGCTCAAGGCAGCCTCTATGGCCGCAGCAGCCCCGAGGGTGTGTCCGATCTGAGACTTATTGGACGATACCGGGATCCTTTTCAAATCCTTGCCGAATACTTTTCTAAGGCATTCGATCTCAATTTGATCGCCCTTTGCAGTCGATGTCCCATGGGCATTTGCATACTGGATATCTCCGGGCTTCAATCCGGCATCATCGATGGCCTCGCGGATGGAGAGGGTGATCGTCTTTTTATTGGGCCTGATAAAATGGTAAGCATCCGAATTCCAACCGATGCCCAGGACCTCGGCCCTCGGCGTCAGGCCGTAAGCATCCATCATCTCACGGGCGGCGAGCACAAGCACCCCCCCGCCCTCGGAAAGGATAAACCCTTTCCGGTCAATGCTGAAGGGCCTGGAAGCCTGGGATGGGTCGCCATAGGCGCGGTCTTCGGGAACCACCTTCAGCGTGGCATTCATGTTCTCAAACCCATGGATAATCTCGGGAAGGATACAGGTCTCGACCCCGCCGGCCAGGGCAAAGTCACAGTCTCCGTCCCGTATCATCCGGGACCCGATCCCTATGGCATGGTTCCCTGACGCACATGCCCCCTGAGGGGAAAAGACCGGGCCGCTGAACCCCAGCAACATCCCCGCTTTCCCGGACGGGAGATTGGCGCATAGGTTGGGGAGGAGATAGGGGCTTACCTTCAACGGCCCCTGGTTGAGATAGTTATCCATGGCAATGCGGAATGCGTCGGTTCCATTGAGCGCGGATCCGATCAGGCAGGCGGTCCTCGGGGAGGTATCCTTGTCCATATCGAGACCTGCGTCTTGAAGGGCCTCTTTACAGAGCTCCATGGTCAGGATGACAAATCCGGCATTCCAGTTATGCGCTTCTTTTCGGTTCACGAAATCGAGGGGCAACGGGTCCCAGTCGGGGATTTCCCCTACCACACGGCTTAAGGCGTCCACCTGGCATCTCGTAACCCTGCGAAAGCCGGCCTCTCCCTTGACGGCCCGATCCCATGTTGCGGCAAAGGTCCTGCCAAGGGGGGTTGCTGCGGCATATCCGACTACATATACCCGTCTATTTTGGGGAGGTTTCATGCTGTCACTTCATCCGATTCTCTGAAAAACCATACAGGCGTTCGCCCCGCCAAAGCCGAACGAATTTTTCAACAGGAATTCCTGTTCATGGGTGCGCGACCCTTCTGCCACGCAGTCCAGGGCTATCTCCGGATCCGGCGTATGGTTGATGGTGGGAAGTAGGGTGTCGCAATCCATCCCCTTTAGGGCGAAAATCGATTCAATGGCGCTCGATGCGCCCATGCAATGCCCTATCTGGGACTTATTGGCAGAGACCGGCGGAATGTGCTTGCCAAAAATCGCCCTCAAGGCCTGATACTCCACCTTATCGCCGACCCTCGTGGATGCGGCATGCGCATTGACCGCATCGATATCATGGGGTTTGATGCCTGCGTCCTCAATGCTTCCGGAGATACATCGCGCCACGGTCTTCAGATGGGGGGCTACGAAATGGTGGGCGTCAGAGGTCATCCCCCATCCGGCGATGGCTGTGGTGTAATCCAGACCGTTCGACTGCGCGAACTCTTGCGTCGTAATAAGGATGCTCCCCGCCCCTTCTGAAATCACAAACCCTCTTCGATCGATGGAAAACGGCCTGCTCGCCCTCTCGGGGGGTTCAGCGATGGCGCCCGCTTTGGGCCTGTAAGCGCCGTTCATGGTGGCAAAGCCCGCCACAATCGGTTCCACCAATGCGAAATCCACGGCCCCGCATATGACAACATCCGCCCTCCCCAGCTCAAGGAGCATGGCCCCGACGATCATGGAGGTGAGACCGGTCGCACAGGCCGTAACGGTGGAGACAATGGGACCGGTCGCATGGGTCAACATGGAGACCTTGCCGCCGACCATGTTGATGCATGAATTGGGATTGGTGGAGGGCCGCGGCATCTTGCCGGATGCAATCATCCGCCTGTCGGCCTCAAGAACGGCATCCTGCCCCCCTACTGCCGAACTGAACGTGACGGCGACCCGGCGAGACAATTCAGGCACGATCTCGAGCCCGATCTTCACCAGAGAGCGATGCACCACCAGCATCCCGTATTTGAAAATAGGGGAGGTCCACTGGGCCAGACTGGAAGGCGATAAAAAAGGGTATGGCGAGGCATCGAAGGCTTCAACCTGTCCGGCGATATGGACGGGGAAGTCCTCTCCAAGGGGAAAACGCGTCAGTTTGCCGATGCCGCTTCCCCCCCTCACGCACCGGTCCCATTGCGTCTCCAGATCAACCCCTAAGGGGGAAACCGCGTCGTAGCCGATGATGACTGCTCTTTTTGAATTCATTTGAACAGGGTTGGGGATGCAAGGTAAAGTGGGATCCCCCTCCGATTACCAGGGAATAAACTGATAGAGCTTTGCGAACATCTCATAGACCTCTATCCATCCCTTCAGGTGTTCCGGGGAATCCATGTGGGCTCTTTTATTGACCATTACCCAGCTCATATGGGCCGCGCCGTCCTTGCAGGTGGCGCAATCCCGTGTTTGAGACGTACAACATCGGTGAATGGTCTTGAGATCCGCTGCCCAGCGGATAAATCCGATGAGTCGACGCACAGGAGGATCTCTCCGGTCCAGAGGCTCACTGACAGAAGGACATTCCAGCCACCCGAAGCGCCGATCCCCCATTGTTCCCGTCGTAATGATTTTGTGATAATACTTAGAGGATATCACGGTATCGGGATAGGTATCCAGGAGTTCATCCATTTCAGAGCGTATATCCCTCAATTCCGCCTCTTTCCAGGAAAAGCCGTCCACCCCCTCATCATTTGAAAGCAACTGCATATGAACCTTCAGTCCTACGTCCCGTATCTTTCGAATAATCCGTTGGCTTTTTCCAATCTGTTTGGGGGTCATGGTATAGAGGTAATAGGCGTGAGGATCTCCCTCGTAGCCCTTCCGTGAAATAGAAAAGGTGTCTTTCCCCCTGAGAACCCTCTCGTCCTCTTCATCCCCCCACAAGGAGATCCCGACCATCATATGGGGGAATCGGTCCCTCGGGACCTTGATGATCCCGTTGGTTGCGCAAAATGTGGGCAGTCGCCGGTAGAATGCCTCCACCCTGTCAAAACAGAGGGTAGGTTCCCCCCCGATCAAGATGGCCAGGTTGACGCCCCGTTCTTTTTCCTTGTCAACAAACCGTTCCCATTTCGCCAGGTCCGTTTCTTCGGCCACGTTGTTCTCGCCGGAAGAAAAAAAGAAACATCCCTTGCACCTTAGATTGCATTGGTTGGTCACATCATAGATGGAACTGCGGATGTTCAACTTGGAGATGGATCGATATCTCTCGTACCATTCCCTATCTAATAACGAACTAATGGTCTTCATTGTTGTTCGTCCGTATTACTCGTAAAAATTGAAGCCTGCTTCGGGCTGACGCCCGCAACCAAACACTCATGACTGAGGCTTGTCACCCTCGTATGTGACTCTCGTAGTCCGTGTGAGCGACTTCCTCGCCGCGAAGATAGAGGCTGAAACCCTCTCTCACATAACCCCAGTAAATATCTACCGGCAGAGCCGGTAGCTTTGTGAGGGCCCCTGGAAGGGGCCATTGTTTAGTCAAAATCCGGGAAACTTAACTGGCTTTTGTCTGATTCTTCCTGGTGCTTTATGTACTCACGGA